>Ga0181409_1000014_pt1 | contig 53597 bp, 91 predicted proteins | sample 32SPOviralmetaG_FD_130138 | JGI IMG/M metagenome (GOLD analysis project Ga0181409, IMG submission 130138) | Marine viral communities from the oligotrophic San Pedro Time Series (SPOT) site, San Pedro Channel, CA, USA - 32 SPOT_SRF_2012-05-30 | ecosystem: Environmental > Aquatic > Marine > Strait... | reverse complement strand
TATTCGGTTATCATTTGTTTAACATCGGAAGCCACCTTCCTTAGATTGTCGGCAATTTGTTTATATTGACTTGCCCTTGCTTTGTCCTTGAAAGCGTATTCTTCTATTATAGGTATAAAATTAGTAATCGCTTTGTGTAATGAAGGGGCTTTGCTAAAATCTTGTCGTAGTTGTTGTGCTATCAATTGAGGATTAGTTTGCATAGCACCGTCATAATAACGGGCTTTCAAAAAATCCTCCCAACTTGACATAAATATCACTTGTATAATCTATTGGACTTAATTCGGTTAATAGTATCTTTAACCATTCTATCAACTATTTCTTGTTGAGTCATAGACAGTTTTTTGCCTGTTGGATTTAAAACACTTAATAATGCATTGTGGTCTATTGATTCAAATGCCTCTTTTAATTGTCCAGTGAGTTTTTTTAATGCTTCTTTTGTTTCATCGGGCAAATCAGTTGATGACTTTTTAGAATCGTCATCAAATTGAGGAATAAGAGGCCTCTCCTTTGATGGTAATCCCTGCTTAACTCTTTCTCTTGCTCTCTTTACATCTTCCGGTAATTCTTCTTCTTTTATTATATCTTTCCATGTCATATTACTCACCTAATCGTTTCTAAACATAGCACTTGCCTGTCTTTCTTCTTTTGAATATCTTTCCAATTCTTTTTTCTTTTCTTCAAGTTGCCTTTGTAGTTCTTTTATTTGATTCTGCACTTCTTTTCTTTTTTGTGGTTCTAAAATATGTTTTCTACTTATTGGGTTTTCATATTCTAATTTTCCACCTTGATATTTTCTATTTCTATATTCTTCCATATTAGGGTCAGCAGGTGGTGAGGGTGGCGGTTTTTGTGGTAAAACCTGTGGATAAGGTATTCTTTTGACAGATTTTAAAGTAGTTTTCCATGTCATATTATCACCTAAAATTTGCTTTAATCAAATAAACTTGTTCTTTACTAATTCCGTATTCGGTTGAAATATTGCTATGTGAATCAACCGCCTTTACGATTTGCTCTACTTCAAACATTGTCAAGTCAATATTTTCATCAACTTGCATCTTGTTAATGACTCTTTCAATTCCATATTCATTCATTGGAACATAACCATAAACAAGAGGCTTTCCTAATTGTTCTCTTACTGCGTCATGTGCTTTCAATAGTTTATGCAATAGAACAGGTAAGTCTGTTTGTGCGCTTTCAAAGATAGTTTTTAGTCTATTATATGCTTCTTTCATGGCAGGGCTTTTCTTTGTTAGAATGCCTTGATTCATGTCAAGCCAATGAGGAAGTGCAAATACAGGGAATGGTTTTCTTGACATATATTGCTTATCAAACAAATCGGCTCTTTCTTTGATAGTCTTTGTATCAAAATCATTTTCTGCCCTGCTTAAATCTCCTATATCTTCCATGAAATGATAAATTAAAGCGGCACAATAATTATTATTTGCTTCTTTATTTCCAAAAATTTCAGTCAATGCTTCTGCGGCAAATTCTCCTTCTGTAATAATATCCGCATCAATTTTAACGCTCGGCATAAATATATTATCTAAGAAATCAGCAATTGCTATTAAGTCTCCTTCATCAACTTCTTCTACTGAACCTTCAAACAGGGTATCATATGAAGCCGACATGACAGTTTCTAATCCTAAATCTAAACTTAAAGTCTGCATAACCTTTGACCCAATACTTGAACCAAAACGAGGTATTTCTAATGGTAGTAATCCACTATACAACGGGTCAAAGAAATAATCAATTGCTGAATCCATCATCTTTTGTAGTTCGCTTTGAAATTTAGCAAACACTCCCCTAAATTCTCCTTTTTGATTTAATGACATTGGAACTTTTGCACTTCCGGTTAATCCCTCCATACTTGTTCCTCTTGATTCTCTATAATCTTGAACAGAACCTCTCCTTCTTCCTTTTGTGGTTCTTGCTTCTACTTCTGCTCTAAAATCTTCACTACTCAAAAGATTATACAAATCCCCAAAGAAATTCTTAATGGTATCAAGATTATCTAAGCCTATGTCTTTATTGTTTGCTATTGATTTGAATTTATTCTCATCATATAAATTAGCGAAAGCGGTATTACTCAAAACAGAAATTGGTAATGCCATTGTTTTGACTTCTCCATCAAGAGTCGTAGTATCATCTAATTCATCAAACCAATTTTCAATATCTGTTGATGTGTCTAATGAAACACCCTTCCCATCATCAATAGCATCTTCAACCTCTTTTAAAACTTTTAATAATTCTCTTTCCATCGCATCGTTAATAGCAACCAGTCTTTCGCCCTTTTGGTATTCATAAATCAATAAGGGGTCTGCTGCACCAAATACTGATTCATAGTCTTCTTCCCATTGTGGCTCATCAAACAATTCACTTCTATAATCATCTATGTCTATTGTATCTCCTTGTGTGCTACTTGAACTTGCTACGGCTGATTCTAACTCTTCTCTTAATTTTTGGTTAATATCAGCATATTGTTGGTCTTGTGGGGTTTCTCCTTCTTCACCAAAATTTGATTCGGCATCTTCTCTTCTTGTTAAACCTTCTAACATCATTCTATATGCAACCAAATTAAAAAATCTGTGCTTTGGTGCTAAGAATTCTTCTTCAACATCTGTAAATTCTGCGATATATTCTAAGTTAATATCATTTACATCTTTGTATAATTTTTCAAATAATTTTGCTACTGATGGATTTTCCCATTCAACATTTTTAACTGCAACAAAAAATGCCGCTAAGTCATTTTCAAAATCATCATATTTTTTGCCTATATCAGCCCAATAGTCATAAACTTGTATTCTGTTTTGTTTCTTAGAAACATTGATTGCACCTAAGAATTTGTTGCGTGGGAATTTGCTCTTAAGTTGAATATATTCTCTAACATTGGAAATATCTCCAAGAGTTTGTAGGATTTTTTGCACATTTTTTCTAAACGCTTCAGTCATTCCTTCGGCAGTTAGCATTCTTTGAATATCCGGTCTATCTAATAGTTCCGGCTTAGGATTTCTTATGTCTATCTTTCCTTTTATTTCTTCATTTAAAAGATAGTTTTCATTAATTAATTGGCCGTCTGCATACAGATTCATTTGTGTTAATGGTTTTAATACTTGATTAAAAGATGCTTGAGTAGTCTTTGCTCCCCCTGCCTCTCCCTTAATACGGTCTTTAATATGTCCTCTAACTTCTGTTCCTTTTTCTTCTAAGGAATTAAGCATAGCCTGTCTTTCTTCTGTGTCGTCAATTGTCCTTGCCTCGTCTCTTAGTTTATCTTTAAATTGATTAACTATTTTTGAAATCAATTGTCTTCGTGTTAATGGATTAGCAGTTGCTAATTCATTTACTTTTTCGGCAGACAAATTCAACATTTGTATTTCTTCTTCGCTTAGTGCCATAATATCATACCTCTTCTGTTCAGTCTGCATATCTTATTAGATTTTCATTGATAAATTGTTTCTTTGCATTTATTACTTGATTGTCGGGGAAAGTCGCTGGTTTATTAACAAATTCTTGTAGTTTGTTCTTAAAAGCCCCTATTAATTCTTCCTGCATTGTTTGTAGTATATTAGGCATTTGCTCATTTAACTTCTGCGCTTCGGCTTTCGCTGTTTCTGCGTTAGAATCAATTTTAATAAAGGCTTCTCTTATTTCATTGTTATTAGTATGTTGAGCCATTTGTGCAAGGAAACTTAAACTTCTTTCCGGAGTTATCTGTTCTAAAGCACTTGCTGACCTATCAATAGTATTAACAAACGCTTCTAATCCTCCTTTATCTTTTAATTTTCTCGCCATAGTAAGAATATATTCTGCAAAACTATCAGTTGTTAAAAGTTCATCTCTTAATTTTGCAGTTTGTTCGCCAAAGTCTGTTATTGGTTTGCCGGATTTCTTTCTATCTTTAGTTTGTTTAAGTCGCATTTCATAACGGGCAATATTTCTTTTTATTGCTTCTTGTATTTCTTGTAGTTGAAGAGGTTTCATAGTTGGCTCTCCTTCATCATCTTTAGGCAGATTTTCTGCACTAAATTTAGAATACTTATCCAACTTTTCCTTAGCCTTGCGTATTCTTTTTTCTAAATCCTTAATCAAATTATCAACTTTCGCTTGAGCCGACAAAGGGGCTTCACGACTTGTTGCTTTCATTCCTATTGAATAAGCATCTTTTGGATTAATTTTTTCTCCGGCTAAAAATACAGAAGCATGATTAGCATACTGCTTGACATTTGCATTTTCAAAAACAATATTGCCTTTACTGTCTCTTTTTGGAACACCATCTTCTAAAATAGGTTGAGGTTCTTCGGGGTCTAACGCTCTACCGTTTCTAAAGTATTTAATTTCTAAATCATCTATTGGGAAATCTTCGGGGTCGCTTTCGCTTAGAGTTTTGTAGAATTTTTCAAAATTAGTTGCTTCTTGAAGGGTAAAGTCCTCGCCCAAGTATTGCAGTTGCTCAGATTGTAGATTTAGTTTAGCATCCTCTACTTGGTTTCCTAAAATCCTGCTTGAATTTATAAAATTTCTAATTTCTTTCTTTACCGCCTTCTTGGTTTTAGTTTTTGCACCTTGAATGCCGTTTTCTCCAATAAGACTTCCAACATATAGATTACTAATTGTTCTTTCTTCATCTTCTATAACTGCTTGATAGATTTCTTCAACAATTATCTGTTCAGCCTCTTTTATACTCAACATTTCATTACTTCTTAGTGTATCAAAGAATTTTTTTTGCCATGTTGCGCTATCGGAAAAGTCATTTGTTATAACTAAAGAAGAATATGGATTCAGATTCATACTGTTAGAACTTGATTTCTCTAAAAATAGAACAGAAGGCAGACTTCTTCCATTTGGAAGTGTTGTTGGCCTAAATGCTCTTACACTACCTTTAGTTTTATCAACTGCTCTAACATATTTTATTACAGAACCTTCCGAAAAAGGCTCAATTAATTCTAATTTCCTATCCGAAGCAATAAATATCTTTTTTTGTCTAACTAAGTCATCAATTTCAATATTGTTATCGCCAATATTGAGTTTCATACCCAAATTTCTCTCTTCTCCTTGCATTTTGTTGTAAATTTCTTTAATTTTATTTTTTCTATCTACAACTGCTTTAGAATCTAAGACTTTATCTCGATTTTTATTCATTTTTATTGACATTAAGGCAACAATTTCACTTTCCGACTTAAAATTAACTAAAATTCCATCACCCTTTACTGTTCCATTAATTAATTTAGCAAATTCTTTAATTAAACTTTTATTTTTTGGAGGATTATCAAAAATTATAGTCGATTTATCGCCTTTCATTCTCAATAAATCTAATTTATCTCTTAAATCTCTATTTCTTTTAAGAGTAGCAACGGACAAATCAGCATTTTGGTCTAAATTTTCTAAAATTTGTTTAACTCTTTGGTGATTATTATTTCTTTTTGCTTCGGTTGCTTCATTAACTAACTCTTTAACTTCATCAATTGTCAAAAATCGTGCGGCTTCCTTTATTTTTTGAACATTTTCCTTCATCTGTTCTAAAGTTTGGTCGCCATGTGGAGGCTGACCGTATAAATCTTTTAAATTCTGCAAATCTAACTGATTATTTTCAACACTTCTTAATAATTCTTTAAGTGCTTTAGGAGTCTTTGATAGATTTTCTATTTCTTTTATTGCTTTCTCGGTTTCTTTGGCGTTAGTTATAACCCACGCTAAAGTAAAGTTATCTAACGGAATCATTTTTAATAATTCAAACCAAGACATTCAATCACTTTCCATTAACTGCTTGCAGAATAACTTTGATTAAATCAAAGACCTGTTGTTTATTTTCATTACTTTGACCTTTGGCAGATTCAAAAAGAATTTTAACATCTTTTTTGGCAGAAGGGGGCGCAGTATTATACAATGCTTGTAATTTTTTTAAATCATTTGGAATCGGTTTGTTTCTCCATTTCTCATAGTCATATTCTCCTGTAAGAACATCGCCTAAATCTTCCCATTCTTTTTCATCTTTCTTAACTATTCTTTCCCAAGCCATATTACCACCTATAACCTCTTAAATTTTCTAATGCGTCGTAAAATATATCTTCTAATTTTTGGATTCTTTCATCTTTGTATTCTTGTTTTAATTCTTCAATTATTCGTAGAGCCTTCTTTATTTCATTCAGCATATCATATTTTAAAATGCTTTTCCAAATCATTGTAATTTCTCCTGCATTTTCTTTTTAATGTCTAACCAAATCTCCGGATTGTTTTGGGCTAACACTTCTTGGACTATTTGCATTTGGGCGATAACAATTGTATCTTGTCTCTTGTGAACCAATTTACCTTTGAACTCCATAAGATATTTTAGCGACTCTCTAATTTCTCTTGCGAGTTTTGTCAAAGCGTCAATCATCTTTGGGTCAAGGTCATTTCCTAACTCATTGAATACTTGTTCTAATCGTGTATCTAATTTAGCAACATTGTTAGAAAGTAAATCAACTTCATTTACTTCTCTCTTTGCTATCATCATAGCGGCTGATTCTTGAACAATAGGCATCAAATGATGTTTCATATGTCTTTGAATTTGAGCCTGTGTTGTATTTAATGCGGTGGCAACTGCTTCTGTTGAAATGCTACCTTCATTAATTGCCTGTTCATAATGCTTTCTCATGGGGTCTATACAAAGAGCGCACTTTGGATTAGACGACATTTTATAATCGCCCATATGATTTCTTTGATGTTGAGCAGCAGTTCCACTTCTCCAATTATATTTTGTATCTAATTCATCGCAGGTGGCTTCGCCTGTTTCAAGCATACGCTCCAATTCTTCTCTATATTCGTGCTGACAAAGGCCGCACCTTTTACGACTAACTGACATTAATAATCACCTTAAGAGTTGGTTTCGGGTTGGTTTGCCTTAAGTTCTAACACTTCTATTAGAAAATCAAGGTCGGGTAAATCAAATTGATTAACCATTTTCTTAACACCCTTAACGCCTCTAAGAGTCCTTCGATAATCAAATTGATTTAAAAATCTTCCAGTCTTATGTATGAGAATATCAAAATATTCTTTTCTATCTTCATCAAAATATGAATAATATTTTTCCTTAATTCCGCCCATGACATAATCAAATTCATCACCAATCACATCATTAAATTCATTGTCATTTTCAAAACCTTCTGCATACTGCCTTGCATCTCTTCTTTTAAGTATATCTTCCCACATAATAATCACCTTAGTATATTGTTTTCTAAAGCATCAAAATACTCTTCGATTATTTCTTTATTTTGCATTCTTGCCCTAAGTGTATGACTACCATGCAAACGAGGGGCAAGCGGTAAGGCTCTCATTAAATTAACAAGTGTGCTTCTTAAATGTCTTGAGTCCATTCCCTCTAAATCGGGAAGAGTATATGCTTCTAATGTCCTCAAAATCGTAGGTTTTACTTTTGTGAAGTTGGCTCTTATTTCTTCTATTCTTGCTTCTTCCATATCTTCGGGAGCATATTTATCTCCTAATCTGCGGGCTTCTTCCATATCAATTTTTAATATTTCTTTCCACATAATAATCACTCAACCATTTCTAAATACTTTTGCAGTAGTTTCTTTTGCTCGGCAACAAGTTCTTTAATGTATTTAATGTCTTTTTGAACTTCGGGATTGTTTCTTTCCTCTTCTCCCATTTTGGATATTTTTTCAGCAATTCTGCCTAATTCATTAGGAACACGATATGTGTCGCCCCAAAATTTGCTCTTAGAACTACTATAACTCGGTCTTTGTTTTCTTATCTCATCTTCCCATGTCATGTTAATTCCTCCATAGAAGTTGTTGCCACATCTTAGAAATTACTTTTGCATCGGGGCTATATTTTCCTGTTCCATCCGCACCGAACTTTTCTCTTGCAGTTTTTCTATAATCAAAACCAGTCTTTCTTGCATTCTGCCACGCTCTATATCCGTTTGGTGCTTTGTTGGTATTGGCTCTCTTTAATGCTCTATCAACTAAACCAATCATAGGTAATGCCGTAGAAGTTAATTTGAAACTAATCACATTACCAACAAGTGCATCTTTTTCTTCTTTTCTTCCAATATTTGCTATTTCCCTAATTGGGTTTTGCTCATTAGGTTTAACAGTAAAAGTAATTGCTTGTAGTTCTCGTCTAAGTTTATTAACAAGAAGTTTTCCACCTGCGTTCCAAAAAGCAGTATTCTTAATTACACCATTAAAGAAATCTTCAACAGACTTAATTTCATCAATATCAACTTCATCAACTCCGCTTGGTATTGTATCAACTTCAACTTCTAAATCAGTTTCTTGTTCCATGTTTTCTGCGTCTTTCATAATATAAAGAAGCCCTTTTGGTTTAGCATATTTATTTGCGGTTTCGGAAAACAATGCTTGATGTGGAGGATTTTCTCCGGCCAACCATGCTTTAGGAACTGCACTAACGCCTTCATTTCTTTCAGAATACCATTCAGTCGCATAATGTCCTTGAACTTCTCTTACTGCAAGTGTTTCTCCGGTTGCGCTTTTTGGCTTTTCAGTAAATAAAATAAATGCAGGGTCATAAGCAGGAGTGTCGCCTCCTATGTCTTTTCCTGTATCTTTCATTTTTTCTAAAGTATTAGCCATTCTTGCTATTAGTTGTGCTTGTTGAACAGTAAATAAATTATCGGGATTATCTACAAATCCTTCTATAGCATTCAAAAATTGAACTGCTCCTTCACCATCTCTTCCATCATTACGACTACCGCCTCTAATGTATGGGTCTTTCAAATGATTCTTTAGCATATTGTAAAGATTAGGTATATTCTTTACTTGAAGGTCGCCACCACTAATTTGCTGACAATTAGTTCGCCACTTGTTAAAATTTTCAATAAATGGAAAATCTTGAGTTTGCTTCACCTTGTTTCCTTTGTGGTTTTGGAACTCCTTCTTTTTCTTAGTTTCTTTTACCATTTTTTTCTTCCTCCTTTTTCTTACCATATCTCGGTCTGCTTTCAAATCCGGCAGTTGTGGACATTACTGTTGTGGCCTGTTTCTCAAAGTCTTTAGCCCTTTCCCGACTAAAATCAGTTTCTTCATAGTCATAGCCCATAATACTTTTAAACAATGTTACAAGAACATCTCTATACTGCTCTCCATATCTATCAACTAAAACCTTTATGTCTTCAACATCAATTTCTCTAATATGTGGCTTTCCTGCTTTTCTTGCTAAAACCTCTAATCTTGTTATGAGTTCTTTGGCTTCTTCTTGTTGTTTCTTGTTTCTAATATCCTCAGTCAAAGAATCAACAAATGATACTATTTCTCTTAATACTCTTGTGGAGTTCTTTTGATAAGCCCCCATATCATCAAGACCAATAAACATAGCACCCAATGGATTTATTATTTGTTGCCTTGTTGCAGGGTGTTGTAAATATTGTTTTAGTCTTAGATATGTGCTATCAGGGAATTGGCCTGTAAATGCCGCATATTCTGTTTGTTGGTCGGCCATTTCAAACTGTTCTTCTGCCATACCGCCATGAATTGCTTCGTGCATAATGGTTCTTTTTACCCATTCCATTAATTGTTTATCTGTTGGTTCTTTGCCTAATCTTTCTTTTAGATAGGAATAGATATTAGCCGGATTAATTCTAATTTTCTTATGTAAAAAATCTAATACTGTTGGATTTGGCTTTGTTAATATTTCATCAAACTTATCCTCATTAACGGGTTCAAAGGTAAAATACCCAAAACCTCTTTCTGTGTTATCTATCTCAAAATCAATATCTTCGACTTTTATAACACCAAACCAATCCAAGACTATTCCTCCTTCATTGGACAAAATGGCTTTATTCCTGCTTTTGGTGATGGTAAGTTTAAATCGCACCTTTGGTATTTAGTCACCATTTTTTGACACCTGCGACAATATCCTGTCTGTTGGACTCTATGCTCAATATCCTTTTCAGTGTATTTAGCCACAACATCTTGCCAAGTCATATTAATCAACTCTCATCTGTAAATGCGCCTCTTGATTTTGATTTACTGTGGTAGCCTTTATTATTACAATGCTCACAACCCTTTCCTTTACATTTAGGGCATTCCATTTTGGCCTTTTTAGTCTCATTTAACATAGCAAAATCTTCACCTGTTATTTTACCATCTTTGTTAGCATCAATTTTCTTTTGATTACCAATAAGTTTCTTTTCAAATTCTTGTTTTTCGCATGAAGAACAACCACTACAACTGCCTTTCTCCATTCCACAATGTCCTTTTCTTACTATATCTCTCCAACTCATTTTTTATCACCTGTAATTAAATCTTTTTCGGCCTTAGATTCTGCTTCATCTAACTCTTTTGACTTAGAATCAAACCATGAATCAAGGTAATTACATCTTGTCATTAAATCACCTATGTTGCATATACCATCTAACAAAATCATCAGTAGTTCCGCTACTTGTTGTTATTTGGGCTAATCTGGTAATAGGTGACATTGGCCTTTCCGCTTGAACAAATTGTTCTACTAAATGGGGTATAGTGTTCTTATCAATAGTGACGGAATTATTACCTTCGCCAAATTGCACACTATTTCCTAAATCCTTAGCATAATTAGTGCTTCCAATATCCATGTTTAACTGTTTTTTTAATTCATCTTTCCATGTCATTAAATCACCCTTTTTAATTCGCACTAAGTTTAGTGGTTTATACCTTTCTATTTTGGTAAAAAAATTGGTGGGGATTTTTTTTCAGCATAACCCTTTAATTTCTCAAAAAATATGGGGTAATTTATTTGGCACTAGCGTTCTCATTTTTTTCTATAGATTTGTATAAACAGAATAAAATGATATAATTTAAATATAAACGGCTGGCTGTTTGAATTAAATGCTAATTGTTTCACGATTAAGATTAAATGTTTAATATATTATTGTTTATCAGTATTATCCTCAGTATCTCTTATTATGGTTAAAGTGGCGGCCAAACTGCTATAAAGTTTAAATTTAATGGTTCAAAGTAAGTGATTTAGAGCGATTTCGTTTAAACTTGTATAAATAAAAAAATTTGATACAAAGCCATATGGTTGTATAATAGGATATGCAAAATGCATAAAGGGCTATTATTCCGAAGATTGTAGATTGATTGTTTATAGCGGTTAATAGATGAATAAAAAAGGCATTACGCAACTGTTCAATGTTTAATTCTAAAGGCTATATCCTTCGTCATTAATGCCTCTATTCAATGTTTCGTGATTATGCACTATGAATAGTCTCGCTGATGTTCTCATAAGCCTCATAACAACCATATGGTAATGCTTTGCACTTACCGCAACTAAGCGGGGAGTTTTAACTCCAAAGGCTTGATAAAGATACCTTACCTTTAACTTTCTTATTTTTCATCTTCTTAAATCTCGCCTTTATTTGTTCGGGTGTTTTATATCCCTTGAATGTAATTTGAGCATATGATTTAGTTCTAAAATTATATGGGTCTTGCCACAACTCTTTCAATTCTCTTCTACGCTCTTGTTTCAAACCGGCAATTAGTTTTTGTCTTTTTGAATTATTCTCAACTCTTTTTAGTCCGTGTTTTTGTGCTTTTCTCATTTTAATCACCTTGAATTGAAGAAACTCCGCCTACTTCATACATATCCGAATAACTGCATTTTTTCTTGTTTCCGTCTCTAATTCGGCATGCCTCCTTAGATTTGTTCCCCATTGTATGTCTTACTACGCTGTGTTTCGGCTTTGTTTCCATTAGTGTTTATGGCCACTAATAAACCAATGGAATATAAAGGGTGGAGTTGGGATTTAATTGAATACCCAAATGAGCGTGGTTGTCGTAAAAGAATCAATCTTTGTGGATTTAACACACTCAACACCATATAGTCACCGATTGCTAATCTACGACCTTAATCACCGTAATTAATCAAGTCAGCGACTAAACCGCTTGATTAACCCTAAATGCGGGAAGCACCCCGATATGGCTACCTTAAAACTCTCTTACAAATTCTTATTCAGTCATCTCCGTGTCCGATTGCCACCGAACAGTAATAGGGCTTACGGGGCGTATAGGGTTTAGTTATGTGCAAAGCAATAACAACCATATGGTTCGGCAACTTTGTTCCGTCTCGACGAGCGAACCCTATTAATGGTTATAATCGCTATATACCATGAGAGCAGTATTAACGCAAGATTTGTTTAATGAGAGAGCCGATAAATTGGTAATTACGACCTGTGCAGATGGTTTATTCTGTATTCCGAAAATTACGGAGTTTATTCATACTCATGGATTAAGGGCTACTCTTAACAGCGATTTTAGAGGAATGAAAATTATCATCAAAGGTGGCGAAGAACTGACAGATGCTCTCCCAGAAATTCGCCGATTTATCAGTAATCAACACTATAAACGCTGATAAACACCGCTTGAGCCGCTTTGCGGTTCTCGCTACACACAAAGTTTTACTCAACCATATGGTAGGACTTTGGATATACCCCGAAGGGGGCTTTAAAAGCCACATTTCTCATTGACTAAACGCCAATATTCATCATGTTCCTCATCTGTGAGCATTTTAATGATACTTGACCATTCAATCTCATTTAAGTATAGTTCAACCGCTTTATCTTCTAATTCCCATATTCTCTTTTGATTATTCATTTTATCACCTTCATACTAATATCCAATCGCCTGTCCACGCTTCACCATTTAGAAACCATTGGAAATTCTTTTGTTGAATGTGGACATTTGGCAAGCCGTTCAAGCGTTCCTTTGTTGTGTTGCTTTGCCACCCACCATCATTTATGTATAAACCACCATCAGCCGCATATTCAGCAATCATATTACCATGAAGAAAAAATCCGACCGAGTTATCAAATACCTTAACTTGAGTATTTCCTCGCTTGAATGTTTGTCTATTCCTAAAAGCCCTTACTGCATCGCTTGTTATCTTTCGCATGACCTAATAGAAATAATCCATAAATAAGGTTATGCAACAAAGCCGTCATAACCATATGGTTGTGCTTTGCCAATGAAATGAAACCGCACCGTTAGGGGGCTTCAGGGGCTAAAAAGGCATCATTCCTCTTCTTCGCCTCCTTCTTTGGTTTTAACCGGAGGTGGGGTTAATGATGGGATTTCACCATTCATCGAACCATCCCAACGACCTTCCTTATGGCCTTTTACAAGGTTATCATAAGCAGTTTTCGCCATTTTCTCCGCATATTCTTGTATTGAAGTATATGCTCCGCCTGTTCTGCCGTGTGGTAGTATTACAGTCATTAGTAATTCAGCATTAGTAATATCCGCAAAGGCAGTATAAACCGCATTCTTCACAGAAACCGCAAGTGCTTCCATTTCCTCCGGTAATGCTGATTCTCGGCCTCTTCTCGCTTTTGGGAAGTCTTCAAATAAACTCCCAATACTTCTTATTGCTGTCCAATATGTTGAACGCAAATCATCATTTCCACATGCATTACCTAATGTAATAGATAATCCAATCGCTTGTCCGGCATCGCCTCTATCTTCACGATTCAGCCACACCTCTACTTCTCCTATATTCTTATTCCAATTTTCTATTTTCATGTTTTTCACCTCAAATAAAGTAAATCCGCACTTTTTAGCCCCTGTGCCGAATATAGGGCTTATGGGGCGGATAAGGTTGTAATTAAACAAGGGCAAAGCCATTACAACCATATGGTATTGCTTTGTATATATCCCCGAAGGGCTTAATTTCCTACAATAGTATGCCCCTTGTAAGTTTCTGATTCTCTATCCCAATGAAAAACCTGAAACAAAACATCATCCGAATAAGTTTCATGCAATTTGAAAACCTCCGATAAAACGATTGTCAGTGCTTGTCCTAATCCAGTGACATAAAGATTAATGCAATTTCCTGCATTCCACATTTGCTCCAATTTTTTATTTGCGATTTCTCTTAGTGCTTTAAAGTCATTAGGATTTTCAATCGGCTCATCAAAGATATAATCTGTGACACCTGCTATATCATGACGGCCTAAACATAGTCCTACATTGATTAATTTTCCTTCCCATTCTCCGTCTCCTATACTCTTTGTAAACATGGTTAAAGGAATATATCCCCTTAAAATGGGCTAATTACAAAGTCATTACCATATGGTCTTACTTTGCTAAGACCCTCACGATTTTTTTTAAATCGGTCATAGGGGAACTTATTCACCAATAATAAGTCCTTTCGCCATCATCAACAAAATTATGATAGCCGGACTCCATCGCCCTCATTCGCATTTCTGCTTTGTGTTCTTTGATGTGTTCGTCAATATCTTTTTGAGAAACCGAGAAAGGTTTAGCAGTTTTAGACCATTCTTCAAAGACAGGGTGCAAAACCTCAAAATTATCTTCTTCGAATTCCTCAACAGTTATTGAACCCGAATCAACAAAGTTTTCGGATATAACATCGGGGCATAAGAAATGCCTAATTCCATAATCCTCTTTAATCCAATTATTTTCATCATCTACTCTATTATCTAACCATTTGTAAAAACTTTTCATTTTAAAACCTCTTAAGCGAGTAATAGCCTTTATAAACGGCTATGGTAGGAATTCCAAAGTTATTTCCTACCATATGGTCATGCTTTGTCTTGCGCCCCGAAGGGTTTTTGATTAGATAGGCATATTATCTCTCCAACATTCCAATTCTTCCATCAACCAAGCATGGTTTGCTACTTTTTCATGCATATCTGCCATAAGTTTCTTCATCTTGGTTGGAGTATTATTCCATGTTTCCTCGTCAATTCCATAATCTTCTTTGAGAGCCATTTCAAACCTCTCTATTTTTTCTGCTTCCTGATATGCTTCCCAATCACGCATAAACTGCATATGCCCGTTTGTTCCATCTGTCATGTCATAATCTTCTACCTTCGGTCTTCTCAACTCACTCATGGTAATAGGAATAAATCACCATTTAACTTGGCTATTCACAAAGTTCCTACCATATGGTCGTGCTTTGCATCTACCCCCACATGGGGGCTACGAGGGCTGAATCCCGTAGTCTCACTCTTCTTCCGAAACCTCCAAATCAGCCTTTGTAGGTCTTGGGGTTATTTGAGGAATACCGGCCTTATTAACCGCTACACCATCAAATCTTCCTTCTTTGATTGATTGCATCATATAGTTATGAGCAGATTTCTTGTAGTAAGCAACCAATTCATCCATGTTAGCATAAACGCCACCTGTTCTTCCGTGTGGCACAATGACGGACAGTAATAAGTCGTGGTAGTCAGTAGGGATTTCCGCAAAAGCATCTATAACTTTTTGCTCCACAGTCGCCAAAACAATTTCCTGTTCCTCGGTCAATGTTGATTCTCGGCCACGACGGGCTGACGGAAAACCATCCATTGTTGAACCTATTGAACGAATTGCTGTCCAATAGGTGCTTCTTAATTCATCAGTATTTGCAGAATCTCCAAGAGTTAGAGATAGCATTACTGCCTGTAGGTTATCACTTGGGGGTTGATTCTCCGCCCAAACTCGCACTTTATTTGTATTTAATTTCCAATTTGCTTGTTTCATATTATTCACCTTTTCGTTTGTTGGTAAAGCCACAGTTTCAGCCCTTGTAGCACTATACAGGCTTAAAGGGCGTATATGGTTGCCTTCATGCAAAGCAGAATGAACCATATGGTTGTATTATATCGTTAAGCGCAGGTTTGCCCTAATTAAGAATATATATTCAAACAACAACAGGTTCAATTAATTGGGGCAGGAAAGAATGCAAGCGTGAAAGAGTCTTTTCCAATTAGGCTTATATTAATTCATATTCTTATTCATATACTTATATTATAGTAATCTAATCAATGTGTCTCATCCAAATTTCCAATGAGACGAGACAGATGAGGGAGAATCTTGGTAGTTATAGTGTATAACTATAAAGAATATTAATACTTCTCATAATCTCATATATCTCATATCTATCTATCTATCTCTCTCTCTCTCTTGGGAGAGGATAAGAGGCATATTTAGAGAGAAATATATATGGAAAATCCATGAGACGAGACGAGACGAATTATTTTCCCCACTTCTCCGTAGATTCTTAGGGGTTATGGGTCATAACTCATTATTCTCATGATGAGACGAATGCGAGAAACATAGGAAAGTGTGAGACGCAAAAGTTGTTTCATTGGCGAATCATTATAGTTAAATAATTTTAATTCATGTTATTAGATTTAATTTAGAATATTTAATTTAATTTAGAAAAATGTGAAATAATCCGCCGAATCAGGAGGGCCGCATTTTATTCTAATAAAAAAGTTGTAAAAACCCTCATTGGTCATCAATGCTGAACTCCTTTATATAGGGTAATCAATTGTCTAAAATAGCCCACAAGGGCAGGAGATAGATAATATGGATAACACACAATGGGATAGCCTCGTAATAGAGGTTAGAGAATACCTTGAAGCAGACACAGGTTTAGACGCTGGACTTAAACAAGTCATAGAACTAAATCTTCAAATCGGAACAAACAACCCAAACGAAAGAGTAGCGGCTAAGGGCGCACTAAAGGCTCTTTTGAAGGGAAGAGACGGAACACCTTTCAAGAGAGGTCAAAAGTCAGCAGTTCCGGCAAGCGTTAGAGTATCAATTGACAAAATATGCGGAGTAGTGCAAGAAGCGGCTATGAATTATTATAACCACGATGCAGTTATTGGAGCAATCACCATGAAACACATTAAGAGTGGTGGCGGTCATTATGATGATGCAAGCGATTATGCTTCGGCAGTTGTTAAGAGAACCCGAAACAACCTAAGTAAAATGTATAAAGATGGCACTTGGGATGGAACGGTTGATTCTTTATTGGGAACGGCTGAATAAACAAAGTCTAACTTTGTATAGTTGCACATCTTTAATGCGTTAAAGATATATATGCTAACCATGTGTTAGCGAATGAAACATTGGGAGGTTCGCCTCCCTTTGTTTTTAATTTAAGTGATGTGATAAAATGAGACTTGTTGAAGAAGTATATGTAAAGGCCGAGAAGGACTTGATATGCCAAAGTTGCGGGTGTGATATACCCGAAGGTTCTAATCACCTATTGGAATCTTATGTTCATAAAGGAAAAATATCAACAAGTCATTATTGCTTGAAGAAGAAATGTAATCCCCCAAACAATGTCCGACTAAGACTATTTTGGGGCAGTATTATTGTTGGCCTTGCATCATGGGTCATTTACCTTTCTTTCTTCAATTGAGAATTTTTAGGGGTTAGTCAAAACTCAAAGGGGGGTGAGCCGACCCCTTATACGCCCCGACATGCACAGGTTGATTCAAACAGTTGGAAAGCGGATTCATTTCACTTTCTCAACTTAATTATGTCATGAATTAATTTAGTTCATGGTATTGAGAATCATTCTTGAGAGAGGGTTGAGTCAAGGGGGCTACTAATGTAAATGCGAATTAATTTTCGCTGACTCCCCTCTCTCTTCATATTCCCTTTTAGGGAGGTAAAATAAATGGAACATACAAAACAGCAAAAAGCAATATTTGATTGCATAGAAAATACAGACCACCACATTATAATTAATGCAGGTGCAGGAACAGGTAAAACTACTACTATTGTAGAAGCCGCTAATAAAATTGGTAATGATAAGGCCGCTTTTTTAGCATTCAATAAATCAATAGCAACAGAACTTGCAGAAAGACTACCTAAAGGTGTAGAAGCAAAAACATTCCACGCATTCGGTTTTGCCGCTATTAGAAATGCAGGTGTTAAAACAAGAGTCAATAACTTCAAACTTAACAATATCATTAAGGATTTCTTAGGTAAAGATTTCAATATTGCTCCGGTCAAGAAGTTGGTATCTTTAATCAAAGGTTCTCTAATTGACCCTTCTAATAAAAGAGAAGTCAATAGACTAATTGATGAATATAATATTCAATTTCATTCCGAGCGTGAAGAAGAAATAGCAATTGCTCATCTAAATACACTACTCAAGGCTTGTGCAAATAAGACAAGTGAAGTTGATTTTGATGATATGATTTGGCTACCTTTAGTAAATAACTATCCTTTTCCTAAGTATGATATATTATTTGTAGATGAAGCGCAGGATTTTAACGAAAGCCAAAGAGAAATGATTAGTAAATGCGTGAATGGTGGCCGATGTATTATTGTTGGTGACAAAAATCAAGCGATTTATGGATTTAGGGGCGCAGATTCTAATAGTATTGGACTATTTAGAGAGAGACTTCTAAAAGGCTCAAGAGAAATAAGCGAATTTCCTCTCAGCATTTCTTGGAGATGCCCTTTATCAGTTGTTAAGGAAGCCAATAGATATGTAAAAGATTTCCAAGCGGCTGAAAATGCAATTGAAGGTAATGTTATGGTTGGTGCTGAATTTACTCCTAATGAGAAAGATATGGTTTTATGTAGATATAATGCACCATTAGTCGGTGCTTTCTATGATTTAATTAGTCAAGGTAAATCAGCATATATTCTTGGTCGTGATATGACTAAAGGATTAGTTAATGCAGTTCAAAAGATTTCTAAGAATAATCATATGGGAACAGAAGAGTTTTGGCAATTATATATGCAAGACTTTAATTACAACTATAACAAATTATTGAATGATAATAAAAAGAATCAAGCGATGGCTCTTGAAGATAAAAGAGACTGTATCAGTATCTTTGTAAATAAAGCATCAACTGTTGGTGGAATTATTGAAGAAATCAAGAGAGTATTTGACGGTAATGATAACGGAGAAATTATGCTTTCAACAGTTCACAAGGCTAAAGGTCTTGAGGCTGATAATGTGTATATCTTAGCAACTGATAGAATGCCACACCCGTTAGGTGGATTAGAAGAAAACAACATTTGCTATGTAGCAATTACAAGAGCAAAGAAAAACCTATTTTTAGTAGGACAAAGAACAGGAATTGTTGGGGAGTAAATTGACAGATAGACTAACTGCGGAGTTCTATTATATGTTGCCTTTTATTAATGCAACATTATTCGGACTCTTCAGTTTGTTTGTCATATCTTTAATGAAAATATATAATTGGTGGAATAAAAATGGAAAATATAGTAGCGAAGAGACGGCTCGGTGAGGGTCGTTGGGATAGAGCGTTAAAGCGTAAAATGACTGAATTATCAGTAGCAGATAATTATGATGATGCTAAACATGAATGGTTAGCAACAGGTAATGTTTGGTGGAGTGGTAATGATGTTATGCCGGATTGGGTTAGAAATTCTCAAATGGGCGTTGGAAAATGTTTATGTGGCCATATAGTTGTTTATCACTTTGAAATAAGAAACACAGAAAATGGAATTATTGAATGTGTTGGTAGCGACCACATTAACTCCTATCTAATTATGCGAGCAATTGCAGAAGATAAAGGAATTAATATTGATACTATTACTGATGAACAAATCCAAGAATGGATTAGTGTTAGAACCAAGTCTATGAAAGCAGAAGCGTGGTGGAAATCAAATGGTGAGGCTTTTACTATGATGTTTGATTCAGTAAAAGAATTAGATTTACACTTCAATATTCACAAAAGAGATTGGTATTATGACCGTGATACACAACAAAACCATAGAAGAAGAGTTTTGAGAAAAAGAGGTGAAGGGAGTTATGGTTCACCTAACTACAAAATGGCTTCTCTCGTATGGCGGTGGAATCACCCCGACAATGCTAAAGCACAAATCAATACAACAGGTTTTCCTAATGATAATCTAATGAAAGACTTGGCTTTGTTTTACATAAAGCGTGAACAGTATCAAGATAAATTGGATAAATATAATCAAACAAGAGCAAATAGAATAGAGGCTCTTAGAATTGCTTTAGAAGAAAGACGACGACAACAAGAAGAAAGACAAAGACGCTATCGAGAGCAAGAAGCAGAAAGAATGCGTATTTACAATCTACCGGAAAATGTAGAAGTAAGAAGAATAGAAGCAGAAGAAAGACAAGAAAGAGATAGGGTTTTTAGAGAAAAACAAGAAACCGATAGACTTGCGAGAGAAATAGCGAAAAGACAAAAACAAGAAGAAGTTTTAACTAAAGATTTTGGCGGAGAAACTTTCTTACAAATGTGCGACTATTATGGTGTGCCTGAATTTGATGAATCATTTGCTAATAGTGCTTGGGAGCGTTCTTTCCTTGTAGATATTAAAGAACAAATGATGAGTAGTAGAGAATTATCTCAACGCCAACTGCACACTTTAAGAAAAATATTTGACGAAGATTTAGCAACGCCTAAACAACTTGGCTTTTTAGAAAACTTAGGTTATAATGGAACAGTTTCCGCTTTAACTAAAAGAGAAGCAAGTAACATTATTTCTCAACTCTTGGAGGAAAGAAATTAAATTCAATGGTAGGTTAAAGCCTCATTTGAAACCGCAGGTTTAAGGGTAAAAATATACAAATTGTCAAATTATGAGAATGATAACTCCTACCGTAAGGTCGTAGTCATTTTTCATAGGCATAAGTATATTTTCCTGCATAGAGGGTTTGCATGGTAATACGGATAAAGTTGCTTGTTGCGAAACAAGACTCATCTCTTAGTGAAATTTGTATGTGTTCACTAATGGTCATATGAATAGTGTTCTATGGACACGAAGTCCGTTCCCTCGCCTTTAAGGTGATTTACATGATAGATTGGATAAAGAAATTCTTTGTTAGTAAAAACAAAGAAAAGACACCAAAATGTGATATATGCGCTTTAGGTGCTAAATATCATATGTTAATTGAATTTCAAACAATGGAATTAACAGAAATAGAAAATAAAATATTAATTAAAATATGTGATGGTTGTTATGAAGAAGTATATGAAAGATATAATCCCGATAGAAAACCACCGCCAATACAAGCCGGAGTTTTTGAATCGAAGATGTGAACATGAACAAACAAGAAAAAGAATTTGTAAAGAATTAGTGGGTTTAGGTATGCCCCACTACAACGCATACCAAATATCAATAAGGAGAATGAAAGAATGAAAATAACAAAGAAATATGGAAATATAATTTATGGTGATAATACTATATCTAAAACAATAACTTATCAATTTGATAAGATAAGAGAACTAAACACCTTTTGGCAGGATAATTTAGATGCTGGCATGAAGGGTAATTGGCAAGCACACTTAGACAGAATGACTATTGAACATAGCGAATTTGTTGATGCAAGAGAATATCTAAATGAGTTTACAGAATTTTGTGAAGGTGAAGAAGAATGAATATATTCGCACTATCAAAAGACCCGATAGAATCAGCACAACAGATGCTCAACAAGCATGTAGTAAAAATGCCAACAGAAACTTGTCAAATGCTACATACTAATGCTTTGTTTATGGAATATACAGATAGACACGGACAAGAACCTACGCTACGACAACTCAAGGATTATCATACACTTATGGATTCTAATTTAATGAAACCTGCTATGTTGAATCACCCTTCAACTATTTGGGCGAGACAAAGTATTCACAATACATTATGGTTGTATAATCATGGTATCGCTTTATGCGGAGAATATACAGATAGATACGATAAACAACACGGAGCGTATAAAAGAATGCTACAAACTCCGGTTGAATATGATGCTGATATTACATTAGCAACTCCTGTATCAATTGCTATGGATGATACTTATAGAATTAAAAATACATTCGATGATGAATGGGAATTTGTAATACAATCCTATCGTCATTATTACTTGGAAGGTAAATGGAAATTTGCTGAATGGCCGGAAGGTAAAATGCCGAATTGGTGGCCAAAGAATCACTACGCAGTAAAATATAACAAAGGAGTTAGAGCGTATAATGCAACTAAACCTAAATACCCAATGTTGTTATTGGAGGAATAAATATGTTTAATGAGAATAAAATGGTGAATCCCTTCTTTTGGAAAAGAGCAATTTCTAAAGATTTAGACCCTGCTATGCTTTCAGTTATAGTATGGGCTTGTCTTAAAATGGTAGAAGAAGAAGATAGTTGGGGAACAACCCACAACAAGATTTGGGAATTGTATAGGTCAGTATCAGATGAGTTTTGGGCTTTACCTTACCATGAGAAATGTGATTTTGTCCGGACATGGAATGGACAACAAATTAAAATAAATTTAAATGAGGAATAAAAATGAAAGAAATATATAGATGTATAAGTTGTGATGTAAGAATAAGTAAAGGCAGACATTATTGCTACAAATGTTTTACCGAAGCAGAACAAAAGGCGGGTGAAACTAATGAGTAATTATCCCGATAATATGTGTTGGGCGGCATTAGATGACCATTTAGACCCTAAATTAGAATGTGGTTGTTATGCAAGTATGGATTGTGAATGTTATTTAGAATGCGGTTGTTTTGTTGATGCAGAATGTGAGTGTGAAGAAGATGAATAAAGATTGTAATACTTGTGAAGGTAGCGGATGGTATCAAGTAGCAAATTATAGATTAGAACAAATGGAATGGGTTGAATGTATGGAATGTTTATTGACAGAACAATACAAAGAACACATGACAGAACAGTTAGCAGATTTACTAACAAAGTCAAGTAAGCAACAGTTAGCATTATTAGTTGCTACATTTACAGTAAGTCAAATGGATAAAAATAAAAATGACGATATAGCGAGACTTGAGGGAATAATTCAAACTAAGAATTACCTTAACGCTATTCATGTAGCAAAAGCATACGCAGGTGAATAATATGATTTATATGTTTAGAGAATTAGCAGAAATAACAGTGCTAAATAACATCATTAAATGGCACAAAGACCAAACGCATAATGTTGAAGCGAGCGTTGCATTTGTTTTATTACAAGCAGGGCTTAAGGACATAGGCGATAATACAATCAAGATGAATGCAGTTTCATTACAACGACAATTTAAGAAATTAGGTGTGCAGTTGTTTGAAACCAATGCAGTAATAAAACAAGATAATTATATTCTTACGGAAGAAGCATGGGATTTTATTGTGGCTAATTTACACGATACAATCTATGATAAAAACGGAAAAAAAGCGGGCGAGTATTTCCTTCACCCAAATAAACTAACAGGAGAGATGATAATATGAATACAAATGTAGAATTTAGAATAGTAGATAGCCCCGATTTACCGCCTTTGGTAATATCGCAGAATGAAGATGATAACCCAAAGGTAGTAATTAACACTCATCATAGACTATGGATTAGTCTTAATCGTAGAGTAATTGCAGGAATTATGGAAGCATTACAGGACAAGTTGGATATGATTCTAACAAGTTATTTAGAAGAAAATTATGCTTTTGAAAAACAGGACAGGGAGTTTGTTTGAAATGACAGTGCAAAAAGAATGTCAAATGTGCAAAACACTTTTTGTTGCGAGAAGTGCTAAATCAGCAAGATGGCAGAAACACTGTCTCGATTGTTATTTAAAAGTTAAAAATAATAAAAGTTTTCAACTTAAAAGATTTGAAGAGTTTGAAGAAACTAAACTCAAAGCAATTAAAATTCATGTTGCTAAACTTCAACAAGAAGTTGATTCAATACCAAGTATAATCAAAGGAGAGTTAAACAACTCACTAAATACATTAGTAGATGCTGACTTTCTTAAAATGACAAAAGAAGAACTGTATAAAGATATGTTTGCTTTATGGAATAAAAAACAAGAAGAAGATAAACAATTCAAAGAGAAGATGCAAAGGCAACTTCTTACACTCAACAACAAGATTTTGGAGTTGATGAAAAAATAAAGTCAAGGCTTAAAGGAGGCCGACAAAACTTATTTGTGAACTCCTTTAAATAGTTAAGAGGAATAGCAAGAACGGAGAGGATTAATATGTCAATTAAATTAAGAATTATGAATGAAACAGGCCACACAGAACTGATGATGGCTTCAAGCGAGATTATAGAACAGATAGATACACACCCGACACATTGGGCTATCATTGATGGTGATATTGTATCAAGAGAAGAGATTAGAGGTATCAATTGGGAAGAAGTATCTTCCGTTGATTTGATTCCGGCAATTGTCGGAGGACAGGAATAAGCGGAAGTTTGCTAACTCCCTCTAACTACTCTTTGGGGTAGCACATAGTTTAGTTCCATTTACTATGTGCTATCCCTTTTTTTAATAAACAAAAATGGACTTTTATTCCTTATTTAAAGATAAGGGATATATTTATGCCGATAACTTAAGTCGGAGAAATGCAGGTGAAAAATATGGAACAAGCCCCCAATAAAAAAATATTATCAGATATAACAGTGCATATGAAATATGCAAAATTTAAGCCCGAACTTCTAAGAAGAGAAACTTGGGAAGAAATTTGTGAAAGAAATATGAATATGCACATTAAGAAATACCCAATGTTAGAACAAGACATTAAAGATGTTTATGCACATTTTGTATTACCTAAGTTGGTATTACCATCAATGCGCTCAATGCAATTTGCAGGAAAGCCAATTGATATATCACCAAATAGAGTATATAATTGTGCATATATGCCAATAGATTCATACTTAGCCTTTAGCGAGGCTATGTTTTTATTACTTGGTGGAACAGGAGTTGGATATTCTGTTCAAAGACACCATGTAGAACAACTACCCGAATTGGTAATGCCAAATCCGGATAGACAAAGAAGATATTTAATTGCAGATTCAATTGAAGGTTGGGCTGATGCAATTAAAATTCTTTTAGAATGTTATATGGGAATTAGGAAATCAACTCCTATTTTTGATTATTCCGATATAAGGGAGAAAGGAGCATTATTAATTACTTCTGGTGGTAAAGCCCCCGGTTCTCAGCCATTAAGAGAATGTTTAGTTAAAATAGAAGGAATCTTACAAAGATGCGGTAATTATCAACTTAATCCTATATATTGCCATGATATTATGTGTCATATTGCTGATGCAGTATTAAGTGGTGGAATTAGGAGAGCCGCTATGATTAGTTTGTTTTCTGCTGATGATATGGGAATGATTGCCGCTAAATCCGGTAAATGGTGGGAAAATAACCCACAAAGGGGCAGGGCAAACAATTCAGCCGTTTTACTTAGACATAGAATAACTAAAGATTATTTCTTAGATTTGTGGAATAGAATTAAAGCGTCAGGAAGCGGAGAACCCGGAATTTATTTCAATAATGACAAAGATTGGGGAACAAACCCTTGTTGTGAGATTGCTTTACGACCATATCAATTTTGTAATTTAACAGAAGTTAATGCTTCTAATGTAAAAGACCAAGCGGATTTAGAAGCAAGAGTTAGTGCAGGAGCATTCTTAGGAACATTACAAGCAGGATATACTGATTTTCATTATTTAAGAGAAATATGGAGAAAGAATACAGAAAAAGATGCACTATTAGGAGTATCTATGACAGGTATTGCCGCTAATAAAGTAGCGGAATTAGATTTACATATGGCCGCAATTGAGGTAGTTAATGAAAATAAGAGAGTAGCAGAAATAATAGGAATAAAACCTGCCGCAAGAACAACTTGCATAAAACCTGCCGGAACTACTTCTCTTGTTTTAGGAACAAGTAGCGGTATTCATGCTTATCACGATGAGTATTATATTAGGAGACTAAGAGTTGGTAAAAATGAAGCGATTTATGATTACCTTTCCAAAGAGCATCCCTCGTTAATTGAAGATGAGTATTTTAAGCCACACGAACAAGCGGTTATTTCAGTTCCTCAACAAGCACCATTAAATGCTATTACTCGTAATGAATCTGTATTTGATTTATTAGAAAGAATTAAAGAATTTAGCATTAGTTGGGTTAGAGCAGGACACAAAGATGGGCTAAATACTCATAATGTTTCAGCGACAGTTTCTATTAAAGAAGATGAATGGGAATCTGTCGGGGATTGGTTTTGGCTTAACCGACATTATTATAATGGGCTTTCAGTCCTTCCTTTTGATGGGGGAACATATACTCAAGCACCGTTTGAAACTTGCGATAAAGATAAGTTTGAAGAATTAACCGGAGCATTGACAAATGTTGATTTAACGAAAGTTATTGAAACTCAAGACAATACTGACTTGTCGGGTGAATTAGCCTGTGCAGGTGGGTCTTGCGAAATATAAGGTGAAAACTATGAAGAAACTCTTTGCTACATATAAGGAGTATCTTTCAGCAGTAATAATAATGATTAGGGATTATTCGCCAGCGAATATCCATAGAGTAAAAATGGCAATAAATGTCTGTGAATCTTTGATAGATGATAGAGACAAAATATATAGAATGAATGATACTCTTATGCTTTGTTTTTGGGATATTAGAGAAGCGATTGAAATGGGCTTCCCTCAATATCTAAAGCAGGAATTAAAACTCTCTAAAGAAATAGTTGAGTATCACAAATATAATTGTGAAGGTGAACCGGATTGTAAGGTTTGCCAAGTTCAAATAAAAATTAAAGAACAATTGAGGAATAACAATGAAAGAAAAAGACCCGAACTATACCTTGTCTAATAGGACAAAGAAAAGAATAGCCACACGATGCCGTGTGTGCGGAGGGCAGTTATTAAACGCCCAAGAAATTAAAAATGAAATTCACGCAGAATGCGATAAAGATAATAAAAATATATATTTGATGTGATAATATGAGTGTAAAATGTAATTTAAGTATAGCAAGACCGGATGATTCAAGAATAGTAGATAAAACTACTATAAGATGCGAAACGCATGCTTTTGGAACTGCAAGGTCTGTTAGTATTCAAAGAGGAAAGAAAGACCCTGTTCATGCAGGATTAGAAGATTTTTGGAGAGGTATTATTTCTCCAAGAAATAGATATAATAGGGGATTCGGCTACAAATTTAATCATGTTGTTATGGTTAAAACCTGTCCTGTTGTGTTAAGCCGAGAAGGTATTAGGTATCAACTAAATGGTAAATCATACAGTCTTGCTACCATATGTTCAGCATTAGCAAGACTAACTTACAAATCTTGTTTTGAAGATAATCCGGAAGTATTGTTGAGTAGTTTATATTCAACATTATCACTACCGGAAAATGTTAGATATTGTTTAGAGAATCGTGCGCCATATCATTTTATGCATTCCTTTGAAAAAATAGAAGTTAGACTAAATGTTATGCAAATAGATGATAATATGCTTGCTATAGAAATAAGCGACGGTATTTGGGGAGAGATAACTCCAAGACAATTAGATACATTTTGTAATTTTTATCATCTTGGTAAATCAAGAGGTTCATGGAAAAGACTTGGGCCAAAATATTTATTCAAGAAACTATTGGATAGAGAACCAACAACTGCTGAATTAAAAGTTATGATAGCATTTCTAATGCAAAATAGAACTCAAGATATGGTTGAAGAAAGAGCATTACAATTAGTAAAGGATTTATGCAATCAACATGATGGTCGCATTCATGCAGTTTATGATGAAAAAGGAATATTAACTACAATGTATGTTAGAGGTAGAGGCTACGATTGGAAACTAACTAATAACAGATATAAGACAGGAATACAAATGGTATCAACATATATTTGGCAACCAAAGAAAGATGTTGTTGCTGAATTTGCAGAACAGAATTGGATGCTTGGAAACATTAGTGAAGTCGAAGGAACAAAGTATTTCAATATCACTGAAGATAATGAAGAAGATTTCAAATTTTGGAGTGGGCCGATTTGTATAGACAATGTGGCTAATAATTCACCATTAGGCGACCAATTCGCAGGTAGAGCATTAGCACTTCTAAATGATTTAATAACAGTAAAAATGGTATCAACTATTAAGGGATATATGATACACGATGCGAATAAATATAGGGTTGAGGGGAATGAAATTAATTTGCGAAGAATGCAGAAGCCAAAACAATGAGTTTAATGAACGGCTTGGCGAAACAGTTTGTAAAGACTGTGGACTTGTTTTGATAACAGAAATGTTTGAAGAGACAGTTCATATTCTTGATTCAACAGGAGAATTAGTTCATTCACCGGACAGAAATAAATTAGGTTCTGTAATAACGGGTAAAGGTTCTTTCAAGTATAATAAGTATGGAATGAATAGTGTTTTACCTAAGCATATCCAAAATGGAATTAGATTTTGTAATATGGTATTGGCGAATATAGCACCGAATAGTTCTCTTCAGCCAAGAGTTGAAAAATTATACATTGATTGTCTAAATAGAAATATGTTTGGTAGAAGCCAATACGAAGCAAGAGCAACCGCAGTTGTTTATTATGCTCTAAAAGAGAACGGAACACCGCACACTATCAAAGATGTATGCGAAGAATTTAGTCCTAATGTTAAATCAGTTAAAAGATTAGTAAGGAAGATTAATCAGTTTCATAGAAATAGTATTAATTACAAACCGATTAATCCGCAGTATGCTTTGATACAGACATTAGCAAAAATAACAGATGACATGACATTTAGAAATCAATGTATTAGGGTATTAGAGCATTTTGAAACAGTGGTCTTGAACTCAACCTTCAATAAAGGCGGGTCATACTATGCCTCTATTATTTGGATAGCGGCTAATGTATATGTTAAGGATAATATTACTAAAGAGAGAATATGTGAGAAAACAGGATTCTCAAGATGGATTGTTTGGAAACAAACAAAAGCAATACTGGATTTAATCGGTGTTGAATTAGTTGAGGAACTAAAAGGAAAGGAATTATAATGTTGAATAATAAAAATGGAAAATTGTATGCAGGAGATAAAGAAGTAATCAAAGCCTACGAATCGTTTAGCGGTTGGTATTGGTTTGCTACTGAAATAGAACAAGAAGATTATGGAGGACACCCTCTATATTTTGGCTATGTTCAAGGCTTTGAAAATGAATGGGGTTCTTTTTGGTATGGCGAACTTGAACCACTGATTAAACAAGGCAGAATTTGGGAAATTAAACCAATTGATTTACCCCATGCAGGAAGGAGAGATTAATATGTGGCGAGGAACAGAAGAAGAATTGAAAAAACTAAAAGAGAGCAGACATAGAATAGAAATGATGTTCTTAGAGAATAAAGATAGAATAGTAAAAGAAATAAATCAAATGTATCAAAATGATTTAGAACAGGATATGACTATTCTAAAGAAAGAAGATTGGCTAACTAATTTCTTTATGGAATTATATATGGCTGTTAATATGTTTAGATTAGAAGAAGAAAGCATGGAGGAATAAAAATGAAAAGAAAAATATTAGTAATTGGAGCAGGTGGTATCGGGAGTTTCTTTATACCGCTTTTAGATAAAGTAGAATTATATGACATAACGGTGGCAGACCCCGATACGGTAGAAACAAAGAATCTACCATATCAAAACTTTAATGTTGATGATGTAAGAGAGAATAAAGCAAAGGTCATGTATAACAAACATAAGAGTGTTGGGAACTGTAAACCCTATCCTATTCTAACTGAAAAACAAATGCAAGGATATGACTTGGTTATTTGTTGTGTAGATAACTTAGGCGTTAGAAAGACCTTATACAACACAAGTGTTAAATGGCTTGATTTACGAGCGCAAGGCAGGAATGCCGCTTTAGTAAGTTATAAGGCCGACCCGAAAATGTATGATATGCTTTTAGCGGGTGAAGAACGGTCTTTTTCTTGTCAAGGTGATTCTTGGAATGGTTCAAATGAGGGAGTTCACTTTATGCAAGTTGCTATTGCAGGAATGGGCGCACAATGGACTCAAAGATGGTTTCAAAATAATGATGAAGTTAGAGATTATATGGTGGTGAATCTATGAGTTGGTTAAGTAAATGGTCTAATGAAGAAATAGCATATGTTGTTTCAGCATCAGCAAGGAGCGTATCTTGGGATAAAATGGCGAGAAACTTTAACAGAAAGTTTGACACAACTGTTTCGGGCAACACTCTAAAAAAGTTATATAGAGTTTTAACTGAAAACAATACTTATACTCAAGAAGAAGTTGATTTTATACATAAGTGCCATCATAATCTTATGACTGAAAAACAAACCGTCATGGCTTACAGTGAAGTATTTGGTAAGCCTCTTGACCGTAAAAGATGGAAAGGACTTTTGGTTTCAACTCCATCAAAAGAAATTCAAGAGATAGTAAAGTCTCAAAAAGAAAATAAAAATAAGGAAGTGAAAAATATGAAAAGAAGTAAATATACGAAAGAAGAAATTAAACAAATAAAGGCTTGTAGAAGTGCAAAGGAAGCAAGAGTTCTTGCACAGTCATTTGGCAGAAACCCTCCGGCAGTTGAACGCCAATGGTATATTGTTAGAAATAAACCAAAAAGCAATTCTAAGAAAGAAAAACAAATGCGAACTGTTACCGCTAAATTGCTAAAAGCCGGATTATCTAATAATAATGGCTATTCAAAGAAACAAAGAGAACTGCTTGGCCTCGATTATTGGCCTCCAAGAAGATTTGATATGGAATCTAAAATTGGTGATAAGATAACAAAGAAAGATGCAGAAAAATTTGTAGCATTAAAGAATGCTCATATTAAAAATATGGGAACAAGAAAGAAAAGAAGTGAATCAAAGTATTTAGATGTAGAAACAGTAAATCGTTCTATTGTCGTAGAACCTAAGAAATCTAAAAAGGTTTTTTGGACTGACGAAGAAGATTTTGATATTCTTTGTAATTTTTATGAATTATCAATAGATGAAGCAAGAGAGAAATTCAATAAATCTTATGCTGAAATAGCAGGTAGATTAGAATACATCGTTGATAGCACAGAACCCCGACACCATTCAATGCTTATAGAAGCCTCTAAGGTCATTAACAAGCGTAAGGCTAAGTCGGCCAAGCCGTCAAAACCAAGCCGTAAAGAGCGAAGGAAAGCAAGAAAAGAAGCAAGATTACAGAAGAGACTTGATAAAATTAAGAAACAACTAAGGAGAGATTAAAATGAGTAAAATAAAAGACCACTATTTTAAAGAAATTGATAGTGATGATGATGGATATGATAAGTATTTAGAAGAAATAGAAGTAGCAAGATTTGATGCTGAACAATATGTTATGTCAGCATATGAAGATATTCTTAAAGAAAGATTAGATGGTGTTCCACATCATGATAAAGCATTATTAGAAATGGTAGCATTTCATAATACAGAATTTCATAATGCTATTTGGCATGCTTCAACAGTAATACTACCTAATTTAGAAGTTCAAGTTGTTATTGATGCAAAGAATGATTGTTATGTTTCATCCGGTTCATCAGGTTTTGTTGATTTTGGTTCTGTTCCTAAAGGAATGAAAATGCCTGTTAGGTGTTGGATTCATACACACCCATTCGGTAGTGCTTATTTTAGTGGAACAGATATTAGAACTGTATCAATTTGGGAACAACTTATGGAAAGTGCTTATGTTTTAGGCGGTGAAGGCCACTATGGTTTTTGGGAGAACGATAGACCCAAGCAATTAGATATTTATGTTAAACATGAATTAGAAAGAACCCAAACATGGAATCAATATGGAAATGAAGAGGAATGAATATGTATAATAAAAGAAAACAAAAGAAAAAGGAATACGGAGATACGATTGTAGAAGAAGAACCAAAAACTCTTCTTGAAAGACAAAGAAGGCATCAAGAAAGACACCCTAATGATAAAAACATTAGAAAGGAAGATAAAGGAGTCACTTGGTCTAAAGAAACAGAAAGAGACAAAAGACTGAAACAGTTTTACAAAACTCATACATCAGTATGGGTTTCCGAAACTGCAAGAGGTTGGGTTGCTTTACCATCGGAGGAAGAGGAATGAAGGCTATTGGAGATTATTGCATAATTAAACTTGAGAACTCAACTTCTTCAAGTGGTATTCAAATTAAAACTGATGGAAGAGGGCTTGTTGTTTCATGTCCTAAATATCCCGAATTAGAAGGTCAAGAAGTTCTATTTGATGATAGACATAGATTTCCAACTCATGAAGATATGATTTTTGTTCCAACGGAAAACTTGTTGGGAGTATTTTCTAAAACAAAACAAACTAAGTTGGTGAAAGAATGAAGCAGATAAATATTGATTCATTACCATTTACAGAACAACAATGGAGTTTTATAATGAAGATGAGAGACGACTTAAATATGACAACAAATGAGATTCTTGTTTATTTACTACAAGAAGGAATTAAAGAAACCCAATACAGGAGAGGAAAAGAATGATATTAAATGACCATATAGAAGTTAAAAGAAAATTATTAGAAGGAATTAATTTAGTTGCTAATACTGTAAAACCTACACTTGGCCCACAAGCCAAAACAGTTATACTACAAGGTAATCCTCCTATTATCATTAATGATGGAGTTACTATTACAAAGTATATTTCTCACGAAGACCCTTATATTCAAATGGGGGTTCAATTAGTTCAAAACTTAGCAAGTAAAGCACAAGATAATTCGGGCGATGGAACTACTACTGCTTGTATTTTAGCACAGGCTTTTTGTAATAATTTGGTTGAGTTTGGAGAAGATAAATCAATCCATGATTTTAATGTCTTGGTTAGTGAACTAAGAGATAAGATGATTAATCATTTAGATGAGCATGTTATTGAAGTAGATAATGATGATATTCTAAATGTTGCTACAATAGCGGCAAACAATGACAGGCATCTTGGTAGTCTAATCAAAGGAGCAATTGATGAAGTCGGAAGAGACGGTATTATCACCGTTGAAGAATCTAACAATTATAATACAGAAATTGAGATTAGAAAAGGTATGGAAATCAATGAAGGCTATCTAAGTCATTTGATGTGCAATACTGAAAATGGCCGTGTTGAGTTTGATAATCCATTGGTGTTTATGTCTAATGTTTCTATTAGAAAGTTTAGCGATATTATGCCACTATTGGAATTTAGTTCAGCAAACAACCGACCCCTTGTTATTTTCTGTAAAGGGTTTGATGGTTCAGCCATGAATAATTTAGTTATGAATCTTTTACAAAAGACTATTCAATGTGCAGTTGTTCTTTCACCTAATTTTGGTGATGAACAAATAAATGAATTAGGAGATATGGCTTGTGCATTAGGTGGAAGAGTTTTTGTTGAAGAAAGCAAAGACGACCCTAAAGTTTTCACACTTTTAGATTTAGGAACTTGTAAGAAAGTATCTATTACTAAGGAATCAACCACCTTTATTGGAACAAATGAAGAAAAACAACATGAAGTTCTAAGTAGAATTGAAACGCTTAAGAAACAGGCGAAAGATGTTAAAGGACATGAATCATCAAGAATCAAAAGCAGAATAGCGAAACTTAGCGGTGGAGTTGCTACAATTAGAATTGGTGCTTCTTCATCTATTGAAATGCGAGAAACTAAAGAAAGACTTGATGATGCTTTACATGCAACAAAGGCCGCATTAGAAGAAGGCATTGTTGTTGGTGGAGGAACATTATATGCTTCATTATCCAAAGACGAAACATTACCTAAATGGTTTAGAAGTTCTTTAATTAGACCAATGCTAACCTTAGTTGAGAATAGCGGAGATATAAAGTTTATAGGAGAAGTTGGTAGCGTAAGCAGTTTAGAGAATATAATTAATGTTTCTTCCGGTATGGGCTACAATGCTCTTACTAATAAAATAGAAAACTTAGAAGAAGCAGGAGTCTTTGACCCATATAAGGTAGTTAAGAATAGTTTCTTAGCGGCATTATCAATAGCGTCTTTATTCTATTCGACAGATGTAGCAGTATTATTACCGGAGGCTTAAGTATGGAAAAAGAAATTGTAAGAATGACTACTGTTTATTCCGATGGTTCAATGATTATTCTTGTAAAAGACGGGAATGTATTTAGAATTGAACGGAGGAACAAATAATGGACTGTTCAAGATGTAAAAGGCGTATAAGAACAACAGATGCTTATTATGTAAAACGGTATGGTGTATGTGAAAAGTGCATAAAGGTGATGAGAAAATGAAAAAGAAAGCAATAACAGTTAATTTACCTGCACCGCATAAAGCAAGAGTAAAATGCCCTATTTGTTTAGGAAATAAATGTAATGTTTGTAAAATGACAGGTGAATTAGCAATTGAAGTTGCACCGAAAATTCCAATTCAAAGAGCGCATATCATAAAATATGTTGCCGAAAACATACATGAGGTTGCTCAAGAATTAACTCTTAAGTGGGGATTAGTTCCTAAAATAAATACTAAAGAAGTTATAGAAGTAAATAGCGGTCAATACGAAGTGGTTCAAGTTTCTTCATTAGGAGGCGCATGTTGGATAGTTAATCGTATAGATGAATTAGATACGCCAAGATACTTTACATCAAGACAAGATTTAGATAAATTCAAACAGGGGTGGATGAATTGACCGATGAGTTTGAAGTTATTGGAACAATTATCCGTGATGATAGCATGGAGTGTAAAATTAAAAAAGGTAAATATTGGAATATCGAAGTCTTGGATATTCGATGGTTTAAAGATAATAAACCAACAAATAAGGGTGTTCGGTTGAACATGGAAGAAGCAAAATTATTATTACAAATATTAGGGAGAGAAATAGAATGAGAAGAATTAGTGAAGTTCAAGCAAAAAAGAGTTTGAAGAAAGCAAACGGAGATAGACAGTATGGGCATGGTTCAGTAGATTTATTCATTAACTGTTCAGCAGATTTAATGGATTTATTTGCACAGTATTTAGAAAGTCAAATGACTGTTCCACCAAGAAAGGGAGCAGGAAGTAGAGTTCAAAGACTTCATGTTGAATTAGCATACAGTAGATTTTACAAAACATTGAGAGATTTTATGGATGGTGAAAAAGATGAACAATAAATTATTTTTAATAACAACAAATGATAAGAAGTTTGATGAATGGGCTAAGAAACAAAAGAAAGCACTTAATGATGTTGAATTAGAACATTTTAATATGGGATATGCAGGTATCGCTAAAGGTAATTACTTAGCAAGAGCCTCTTTTGTTTGTTATTGGGAGATTTATTCCCATAACGATTTAGCAAGATTAGCACCTGCTATTACTCAAGCAACTTTTATTCATATGATGCACCGCTTTATTGAAAGAGGTAATCAAGAGGAAATACATACCATACAACAAATTATGGCTAACTTCTTGAGATTGCTTCAAAGATTAGATGGGGAAGAATCAAATGAAGAAGAATGAATGGATTTACTTAGCAAATGCTATGTGGACATATGCTGAAAAGCATGACGGGAAAATCAGTAGCCTGTTAAAAGAACTGATAAAAAATATAAATGAAAATATGGAAGTGATTATAGATGACATGGGAACGAATGGCAAGGTTATTAGAAGCGAGCGATACTCTAACACCAACGCAACAAATAAAAATGATAGGAAACGCTCTTGAGAATTTTGAAAATAAAGGATTGGTATTATCTATTTTAGATAAAGATAATCTTATGGCTAATAACTTAGGATTAGCAAAGGCTAAGAAATGGTTAGCCAAAATATTTGATGTTTTTGAAAGTGAAATAGATGGACTGTTAGCGGCTCATAATGATTTAGGAGATGCGATATATTATCTTGATGTTTCAGCAGAAACAGAAATAAAAGACGGTATGCCTTTATTAAGTGCTAAACTAATATTGGAATTTAATTGTGGTAAGATTGATTCCGATGTTTTCACAAATGTAGAAACGGCCTTAGTTGGTATGTCTGCTAATGGCCGAAGATGGTTTATTAGGTATCTTCTAAGAACACCAAGAAACGGTATCAATAGAGGAACAGTCACGAAAATTATGGCTCATTACTACAAGAAGAAAGTTAAAGAGGCTAAGAAACACTTGAACTTTAATTCTATTGAAGTAGTTTGTTCTGCCTATGAAAGAGGAATAGAACCTCCATGTAATTTAACACACGGAAAGTTTGTAGCACCTATGTTAGCAAAAGAAGTGCCTATGAATAAGTGGCCAACTAACTTTGTTGTTGATTACAAGTATGATGGTAATAGGTATCAAATTCATATTGAAGATGGCAAGGTAATGATTTTTAATCGTAAAGGTAAATTAGTAACAGTTCAATTTCCTGATATTGTTTTATTATGTTCAAAATATAATGTTAAGAATGCAATACTTGATGGGGAAATATATCCAATAAAAGATGATGGAACACCTGCACCACATAAACTAATGGCTACAAGAGTTCATTCTAAGAATCATTTAGAAGCGGCAGAAAAGGTAAAGGTTGAATGGGTTATCTTTGATTGTCTTATGCTAAACGGTGAAACTATTATGGATTTACCATACAATGAAAGACTTGAGAAGATGAAAGATTTACCGAATCAAGCGCACCGAATAACAGAAGGTGATATTATGGCTTTTTATCATCAAGCAATTAATGATGGTTTTGAAGGTATTATCGTCAAAGATTCTTCAATGGCTTATGAAGCAGGGAAAAGAAGTGTTGGTTGGGCTAAATACAAACCACCACAAATTAATCTTGATGTAGTTATATTATCTACTAAATACGGTGAAGGCAAAAGAGCAAATGTATTTGGCACATTTGAATTAGGAGTAAAGTCCGACAATGGTTATCAAAGCGTTGGTTGGTGTGGTAGTGGATTTTCCGACCAAGATTTAGTTGTATTAACTAATACTCTAAGAAGAAATGTTGAGAAATTTGAGAATGGACAGTTCTTTGTTTCACCTGTTGTAATCTTAGAAGTTAAGGCTGATTTAGTTTCAAGAGATGAAAAGGGCAACTTAGGATTAAGATTCCCAAGATGCGTTAGAATTAGAGACGATAAATTTGTTGCTGATATTAATACCTTAGAAGATGTGGAGAGATTAGAATGAAAGGTGCATCATGGAATACTAAATACTTAACAGATGCTTTTGGAAGAAGTTTAAAGATAAGCAATATGTCAATGAATCAAACTAATCGTGAAATTAGAAATATCATGAGAAGAATAAAAACACATTATGTTCATCTTGTTGGATTATATCAAAGAAGGTTTATTCTTTTACATCAACAAGGCGAAACAAACTATCAAAGAAAAGATGCTAAAAAGAAGATTGCTCAAACTTTAGGTATGCTTGAGAATGATAAATACGCTCTTGAAGACCAAAGACATAAGCATATTATACTAACTGCTCTTAATTTTATAGAGAATGGAAATGATGATATTGGCTTAATTAAAGCAGTATTACAACAGGCGTTAGAACCATTGGAAGAGGAATGATTATGATTCAAGCAGGAGAAATGACAATTATAGATACGACAACTTATAGATGTATTAAAATTGATGAAGAAGGTTATGCTCATCTTAAAAACATATTACATGAACAAGGCAGACCTAAATTAGTATTGCAGAAGTATTGTCCTTATCTTAAGGATAATGCAATCGTTATTCCGGAGAAGCCACAAATACCAAAACATAAACCAAAAACAAAGGTGAATATAACAAAACTGTTTAAGGAAAATACAGATTTACAAGTTTCTAATCAAGCAAGGTATTTCGTGGGTGAATGGGTCAAAACGGCTTTATGCAACTTAATAGCCAACGCAGAAGAAAACGCTATAAGCAGGGGCGATAGTCGGATAACTGCCGCACATTTCTTTTGGTTAGAAACAAATACTGCACCTAATGGATATTGGCCGTCAAACATGGAATACATGAAGGAATGATTATTATGTTCAATGACCTTCATATTCAAGAATGGATAGAAAGTCATGGAACGGCTACGAGTTTTACATTTGTAGTTTTTGGAGATTTAAAAGAAGAAGAAGTTGAACTCTTGATTAAGGGTGTAGTTATTCATCTCCAACAGATTAAGAAATACTCGGAAATGGCAGTATTTTTTGACCCAATAGATGAGAAGCAAGCAGTTGCTTGGAATACTTATCAAGGAACAAGTTTAGCGTTTATCTTTGCAGGAGACGCTTCGGAAACAGAAAATACCATCAAAGGAATAATCTTAGATGGGCTAGATTTTCTTAGATACAAATGCGAATACTTAGGAATAAAAGTAAGTGAGAATTATGTTTAGTAAAGATATGTTAGTAGGAATTTTATTATCATGTGCAAAAGTTCAGTTCAAGATTATTAGAACAGATGAATTAAAGATTGGCTACAAACCAATAGTGGGTTTGAGCATAAGAGGAACGGCTAAGTTTCTAAATGGTGTGCAACGGTCTTTGTTGCATTGGGGAGTATATTCTTCTTATCATAATGAAGAATCATCTTCAAGACCAAAGCCGATACTCTATATTAGCGGGATAATGAACCTTAAAAAAGTAATAAATAACATTCCCGACAATTTAGAAAGTCGTCAAGGGGAATGGACAACAATGGACAAGGTAGTTAAAATGTTGGTGAACAAAGAACATCTAACACAAAAAGGATTAGATAAATTATTAGAATTAAAAGGGGTTATTTAATGGGATTAACAACAATGAATCAAATTAGAGCAATTTTAATAACAGGCAAAATAGGAACAGGAAAATCAACTCAAGCATTAACATTAGTAAAAGAACCAATGATTGTTTTTGCTAATGATATTGATATTGATGTAGGTTCTTTTCCTATGGAAAATGGTATTATCATAGAAGATGTTCATTATAAACCAGATAAACAAGCAATTCTATTCATTTTAAGAAATTATAGAGGACAAATTGTATTAACTTCTATTAATGAGAAATCAGTTCCTAAAGAAATAAAAGATATGTGTCGTATAAAAAGAGCCGGTTCTTATAACTTTCTTGAAGAGTCAATTAAATCAATTGCTCCTAATTCAGAAAAACCGTTCTCTTTTGAAAGAGATACCTATTCCCTCGTAAGGGGCTACCTGAAAGAGAGAGATAGAGATTTAGTTGCTAAGTTATTAGTTTATAACAAACCTCCGGACACCCAAATAGTATCTTGGTTAAGTGAAAATATGCACCCGCATAGATTAATCTTTGTTGATGGTGTAGTAAAAAGAAGATGGAGTCAAAAATACTTTTATGAAATGTTAGCCTATGCACATGAAGGTGGTTCTTTTGATAGATTAAATATGCCTAAAAGAAGGAAGTATTCTGTATTGCCTAAGTTAGCAAGAAGGCTTGGAGTTAAGAATCCAAGAGTCTTACGGCAACTTTGTATGGATAAGACCGTTGCTTCTCATTTCAAAAAGAAATTAAATAACGGGGAATGTCGTTTGTTAGGCTTAGGTGAAAAAAGAAAGAGAAAAAAGACAGACCCGATAAGAGCAAAACAAACCTCTTTGGAGGACTATTTTTGAAAACAAGAAAATTAATTTTTAGAATAGAATCTGTTTTACAAGATAAAGAAATGACTTGTAGGCAGATAATGGATGAATTAAATAAAGAAAATTCAAGGAAGCGCAATTCTTCCAATAGGTCATGTTCATTTACCTCAAATCAAATTGCACAACTACTTAGAAATAAAAGATTTGAAAAGATTGGAAAATGTAAAAATAAAGATGTTAATATATGGAGGAATAGAAATGTTATGGACAGAAAAATACAGGCCAAATAAGTTAAATGACTTAATAGGACAAGAACACTTTACTTTAGACGCTAAAACATGGATAGAAGAAAGAAACATGCCTAATGTTTTAATTCATGGAAATCCCGGAAATGGGAAAACAAGTGCTTCTTTAGTATTAGCCCAAGAAATACTCGGTGAATCTTTTATTGATAATTATATAGAAGTAAATGCTTCCGATGATAGAAGATTAGAAACAGTAAGAACAACAATAAAGAATATTGCTCAAAGTGCAACAATAGGTGATGCACCATTTAGAATCGTATTATTAGATGAAATGGATGGAATGACTAATGATGCTCAAAATGCATTGAAAAGAATCATGGAAAGATACTCAAGTAATATAAGATTTATTATTACTTGTAATGATAGAAATAAGATTATCTTTGCATTACAAAGCAGATGTGCTAACTATCATTTTAAGCCATTGAGTAATGAATCAGTATTGGAAGTAATACAATCAATCCTTCAAAAAGAAGGTATAACTCGTTTTGAAACCAATGATTTGAACTCCTTTATATATGCTATGAACGGTGATATGCGGAGGGCGATTACAGAATTACAGGCCGCAAAAGCAAGTGATTCTTCCCTCAAGGCACAGGTGGATAACAGTTTAGATGAATATAGCAAAATACTAATGAAAATAATTGATAAACAGGCAGATTCTTTACAGGCAATACATAACTTACTTTACGATGGATATACTATCCGTGAAATTTGTATTGGCTTGCATGACGCAGTATTAATTGCTGAATTAGATAGCAATTTGAAATTTAAAGTCCTTAGAACGATAGGAGAAAGTGAATGGCGTTCAACCACTATGACTCCTAAAGTATTAGCCTCATGGTTAATTGGCCAACTATCATAGAATTGAACAAAAAAACAAAAACAAAAAAAAACAGGAAAGTGAAAAATATGAATGAAGATATGAAAGCAGAAGTGATTAAAAGCGCACAATATATTGGTTTGAGCGAAGAAGAAGCGTTAGCAAAATTCGTTGAAGTTTGCGAAGAAAACGGCATTGAAACAACAACCCCAATTGCTAAAGGTGTATGGAGAAACTATGTTGCGAATGTTAGAAGAACCCAAGAGGGAGATTCAAATAATAACAATAACAACAGTAATGATTCTTTTTACAAGGCAGCATTTGGATTCTTTGTTGCTTTAGAAGAACCAAGAGATATGATGGCGTGGAATAGAATGAAAGCAAAAGAAGAGTTTATGCGTGATGCTGATAATGCCCTTGAAAAAGGAATTGTGTCAATAGCAAGTGAAAACGCTTTAGGTAAGTGGGTTGTTTCCCGTTATCAACATGGAGAATATCAAGAGAAAACCATTTCGTCTCTACCTGCGGGAGCAGAAGAAACAGAAGATGGCCGATATTATATTCCTTTAGATAACACACCCGTTTATATGAATGGTGGAAAGAATGCACAATACGGAAAACCACTACCACCACAACAAATGAGAAGAAGCGGTGTATTTTACGGTTCTGTCGGAACAAGTGAAATGAAGCCTTATTTCTTTTCTTATAAGAATCAAGGCGGAGTAGATTTTGCACCTAATACATTTGAATGGGTGCATTTTCTTTGCGTTGCTAACGATGCCGGAACAGATATTTATGGGGCTAAAGATTTAACATCTAATAGTCTTTCATTGAATAGTGAAATGAGTCCGGACAATGAATTATTTAGGGATATGTCTAACTTTGGCTTTGAAGATTGTCTAAGAAATAACTTTGGTTCTCATCTAACTCCACTTATGGAATTAGATAGAGCGCATATTCAAAGACAGGAATTACCTTCTAAGGAAAGATATGTAATTACAGATGGAACAGTAACTAATATGAACATGACTCCAACAAAGAACGGTAATAGAATTATCAATATAACAGATATTGATTATGAATTGGATTATTCCGATGGTTCGGGAATTGTCACTTGTTGGATTCCTCCACATTTGAATATTGATTTCGGGATTCAATCATCAGTTATTATTGTTGGCCGAACAAGCCAAAGAACAACCGATGAAGGAGTTGAACCAACAACAATTAATGCTTCGGGTATTTATTGCACCCTAAAGCATGGTTCAGCCGTTGAAGTTTCCCAACCCGTTGAGGATAACTTTGATTGGTTTTGATTGATTATTCAATCATTGTGTAGTCGTTGGCGTTAATGACGGTCATATAGGTGCGAAGCCTATATTTAAGGAGAAATTAATATGATAAGAATTTTTAAAAATGCACTAAAAACAGATAGAGCGTTTATTCACTACGATAAAATCCAACACATTTCATGGAATCAAAATGGAGTGTTAGGTATGGAATTGAAAGTGTATTCAAGCGCAGGAACAATAATCCAATATTTAGAACTTGAAGACCTTGAGAGGTTTTTAGATTCTTATGTTCGTGATTGGTTAGGAGTAGGGGGATTTACCTATGAATGAACTAAAAGAAGATAAGTATTTAATAAAGACTAATAGTTATATGATTGACTTGTCTAAAGTAGATTTTATTACTTGGAAAGAAAATGACAAGAAAGAAAATACCTATTGGGCTAAGTTTCACATTGGAACTAAAGAGGCAAGATATGTTTGTGATGGTATTGAGGAATTAAGAACAGTATTACAAACATGGGCTAAACTAAATGGAAAGACAGTAAACATAGAAGATGAAGATATAATAGAGGAATGGTGATATAATGAGTTTAACAAGTAAGAATAAACAACCCGCAGTAGCGAATGAAATGATAGAGAACCAAAGAGTTGTCGCATTTCAGGATAAATTAAAGAAACAAACAGAAGGTAGATTAGCAAGAAGTAATCGTTTAGTCTGTGGTATTTGGGGAGAACCCAAAACAGTCAAAAGTGGATTAGCCCTTGATTTCCCTAATAAACAAATTTATGTTTTAGATTGGGATAATGGTTGCGAACCTACATGGAGACAAAACCATGAGATGACTGAAAGAATTACTTTGTGGAATCCCGAAGTAAGAAATGAAAATGGCGAATTAGATATTCAAAAGTCGGAAGCAAATTCCGAAGATTTTGTTTTATTCGTTAAGTCTAAAATAGCAGAAGGAGAAGATGTTTTGTTTGTATTTGATGGAGTAGATAAGTGGCTTGATTGTTGCACATTAAATGTGACTGGAAGTTCTAAAATCGGCAAACCACAAAAGATGAAATTTGAATGGGGCAAAAGAAATGCACCATTTTATTCTCTATTGATGATGTGTAAGAATTTGGATTGTGACCAAATTTACATTACTCATGCTAAAGCAGACTATGGAGCAACAGGAGAAGTAATTGGTTCTAAACCTAATTGGCACAATTGGGGAGATTATATGTTCCAAATTATTTCAACAAGAAGAACTCGCAAGAAAAACGATGTAGTGTATAAGGCTGAATTACTAAGTAGTAAAACCAATACTGCACTTGTCGGTAAAACTTGGGAATCATTAACTGTCGGAACAGGTAAAGTTTCTTGGACAGGTATTCCCGAATTGCGAGAGGGATTGATTTGAAGTCAATACAATGTATCGGAGTTAGTAATGAGAAAAATAATAATCAATACGCCAAAGACAACAGATGTAAAGTAATGGTAAAACAAGATTCTGCTCGCTCTAACTTATGTCAAAATCCGGAAAAAAATATGTGCTTTATGCACTGTAATTGTGCATATTGTTCTTCGGAGTATATACCAACTGTAAATAGAGGGAAGATACATAAAGATTTTGAAGAAAATAAAAAGCAAGAGGAATCTAAGTTTAGTGGCATTACATTGAAAATTATTCAAGAAGAAACTGATATAGATAAATTAAAATGTCTATTGGAGATAATTGCTAAAGAAATGCCTTTAACTACTTATTTGCGTCAAGCAAAAGAGTTATACCAAAAAAGACAAAAGAATAAATACCTCATAGAAAAAATACAGTCTTTGGAAGTTGAAATCAACAAATTAAAAGAGGAATTAATATGAAATTTACAATTGAAACAGATAAACTAAAAAACGGATTAGAGAGCGTTCAAGTTAAAGGAAAGGGAACAACCAATAATGGATTTGGTAATACTAATCTTGGAGCATATGCTCTCTTAGAAGTTAAGGATAATAATTTGAGTATTTGGAATGGAAACCAAACTTTCTTTGTATCACTAACTATTCCATTAGAAGGTGAATCCGAAGAAGGAGTTTGCTGTCTTGATAGCGCAAATGTCCTTCCTTATTTGAAATCATTTTCTAATGAGATAACATTTGCAGTTGGCGATTTTATTACTATTACAAGTGGTGATTCAAAGAAGGCTTCAATACCTTTAGTTGTTAATCACCCCCAAATTGAGCCATTAACAAGAATTAAGGGAATGCTAAGTCATGTTAGATATGAAGTAAATCCGAATAGACTATGGACATTTGGTAAAGGACAGTTTGAAACTGCATTTACTATTACACAGGCACAATTCAAAAGTGCGATTAAAACTTGTGAATTAGTTAAAAGCGGCATCTACAAATTAGATAAGAATGAAACAATAACACTTTCAACAAGACAAAGCATTACTAACAAGTATGAAGAAACGCTAACTCCGTTGTTTATTACTAATCCAAATGAAGGGGCAACTATTGAATTTAGTAGCCCTATTTATGCTTTCTTTGAGAAAGACCAAATGTTAAACATATACATGAAAGATGAATTTCCGCTTTTAGTAGTGGCTAATGATAGAATACTATTGAAAGCACCACATATAGGTGCGTGAATATTAATGATAATAAGTAAGATGAATGATGGTAAAAGAATCTACAAATCATGGAGAGAGAACGGTGAAAAGAAGTTTGAAATGGTGGAAGTCAAACCTTATTTTTATGTTAAAGAAGATGAGAAAGAACCTTCCAAGTATAAGGCATCAAAGTATATTGATAGAGACTTTGAGTATATTCGTGGTGATTGGGTTAATATTGATAATGAGCCGCTAAAGAAAGTAGTTGTTGATACTTCTTTTGATATTAGAAAGGCTAAAGATATGTTTAAGAAAACCTATGAGGCTGATGTGCCTTTTCACTTTAGATATGCAGTTGATGAAGTAAAAGAAATGCCGGAGTATAAAATGCGTAAATGGTATTGGGATATGGAATGGCAACAAGGCGGAGAACACCATGATGAGATTACTACTATTGTAGTGTATGATAACTGGGATAAGCATTATTATCAGTGGGCTTGGTTTCCAAATGATAGGGCATTAGATACTGTTTTTGATAACGGAGTTAGATTTATTTTTGATAATGAAAAAGATATGCTTGAAAACTTTATGACAACTATGGTTGTAAAAGACCCCGATATGTTAATTGCATGGTTCGGTCATTTTGCAGATATTCCTAAGTTATTAGAAAGAACCTGCGCTCTTGGTCTTAATCCACAAATAATGTCGCCAACAGGACACATTAAAGGTATTAAGAAAAAGAAAGATAGTTTTTCCTTTGTTTATGGTGAAAAGGGCTTTAGTCCTATTGAACAACCTATTAATGGAAGAATTACTTTATCTTTAGATTTAGCATTTGAAAGACAATGGAATGATTCACAAAGAGGAACATTACCTTCTTTGTCTCTTAATTATATTGGTGAAACAGTCTTGAACAAGAACAAACTTGTCTCGGAGAAGTTTCCCGACACAAATGAATTTTATCGTAGGGCTTGGTTGGAAGATACAGAAACTTATCTTGATTATGCTTTACAAGATGTAAAGTTGATAGTTGAGATAGATGAAATGAATTATTGTAGTGAAGCAATATTATCACTACAAAGATTACTAAAAGCACCATTTGATGCTTGTTTCTATGCTTCTCACATGGGAAGTATTTATTTTATGAGAAATGCTTGGTGGAAATGCAAGACAGGAAGTAGAGTAGAGAAAAGAGAAACTTATGAAGGGGCTATGATTTATGACCCTCTAAGTGAACAAACTCAAGGATTACATCTTAATGTTGCGGCTTTTGATTTTGCAGGTCTATATCCTTCAATGATGATTGCTCGCAATATAAGTTGGGAAACTATTAGTGAAGAACCCACAGAATTTGCAGTTAATATTCTAACACCGAGAGATTTTAGCCCTGTTAAAATGAAACATATGTTGTATTTTAAAACAGATGAATTAGGTCTTTTGCCAAGAGCAGTATTAGAACTAAAAGAGTTAAGAAACGACTACAAGAAAAGAATGAAAGCCACTAATGATAGTGGCGAGTATCAAAAATGGTATAATAATCAAATGGCAGTAAAGCGTTTAATGGCTTCATTTTATGGAATTATTGCCTTTCAAGGATTTGGTTGGGCTAATGTTAATTTAGCGGCTTCTATAACAGCAAGTGCAAGAGAGGCTATTAGATTAGCAGCGTTTAAGGCGAAGGAGATGAAAATATGAAAAGAATTAAATGTAAAAAACCATTAGCACATAACCCTCAATTTGAAGGCAAATATCATTGTAAAAGATGTGCCGTAGAACAGGAGATGAAAAAATGAATACCCATATTAAAAGATGGATAGATGAATTAGTTTTATCCCTTGATATTGGCGAAGAATTTTTCGCTATGTCAATAAAAGAAAAACTAATTGAAACAAGAGGAACAAATTTTGTTTGTGATAATGCCGCTATCGGGTGGTATTTAAATAGACAAAAATATGTTGAGCCTATTAAAACAACTAAAGGAAGAAAGATTTACAGGAGGATTAAACATGAGAACTAAAATTGTAAGTGTAAAGGTATCGTATGATACCGAAGAAACATGGGATATTACTTTAAAAGAAGTAAAGGAGATATTTCAAATGATGAATAATTTAAAGCGTAATGCGGTCATTATTGATATTGAGCAAGGAGTGAATAAAAATGATGATGGACAAGACGAATGAATTATTAGAAGAATTGCTGGCTATGATAGCAAAATCAAATAAGATATTAATGATGGTAAATATCGTGAACATAGCGACCATTATAACAATTATGACGGTGATAGTATGAATAAAGATAAAGAATTAAAAGAACTAAAAAATAAGATAGCAGTTTTAGAGCAAAAGATTAGAGGCTTGGAGAGAGACTTGGATTATATTGTAGAGAATAGCCCCGATTTAGGAATGATAAAATATTGTATTGAAGAATTACAAGAAGAAGTTGCTAAGTCAGCAAAGCAACCTGTTGGAATGTTATTTACTCGCATAAAGAGATGATATTATGAAAGTAGTTTATGGGCATACGGATTCTATTTATGTTCAAATAGATTCTGTTGAAAAAGCGCAGACGGCTATCAAGGAGATAGAAGAAAGCGTAAGAGAACATTTTCCAAATGTTATGGGGTTAGATGAACACCCCGTAGTATTGGAGTTTGAAAAGTATTTTTCAGCATTAGGCGTTGGAACTGTTAGAAACAGAAATGCAGGTTTAGTATCTTGGGAAGATGGAGAATGGCTTGATGAGCCTAAATTCAGCATGACCGGATTTACTGCCAAAAGAGTTAGTGAAACTAAGTTGGCTAAAGAAGTTCAAACAGATGTATTAAAAATGTGGGTGAACCAAAATTCACAGGCACAAATAGTCCAATATCTGCATAATAAATATGCAGATGTTTTAGATGGTAATTTAGGATTAACGCCTCTTATTAAAAGAAGTAGATTGAGAACTAATAGACTCATGGTTAAATGTCCGGATTGTAATGCTAAATATCATCTAAAAGAATGTTTAGAATTAGAGCATTCTGTATGTAGTAAATGCGCTACACATACAAAGAAATTCACAACTCTTGAAGGTAAAAAACCAACAATAGGTTCGGGTATCGCAGGAGTTATTTATGCTTGGAGTAAAGATACGGAATTTGATGATTCCTATATCTTTATGAAAGTATTAAACAATAGTGAGTATTATATTCACCCTTTAACAAAGGAAAGAAAAGTAGTTGAGTATGTATCATGCACAACTGCGAAGGAGTTTGAGGGTTGTAATCCCGACCTCAAGCACTATGCCGAGCAGGTAATAAAGAAGGCCGAGCCTATTTTTAGTGCTATGGCATGGGATTTAACATCAATAAGAACGGGAACAATACAAAGAAGTTTGGAGGAATGGTTTTGAATAAAGATGAAAAATATAAAGCAAGAATAGCAAGTATGCAGGATTTTACATATAAATGGGAATGGGAAAATTTTGATGACCCATCTAAACCAATATTGAAGATTAGTAAATCTTCTTTAGGTTCATTTAATTGGTGTCCTAAAAAGTATCAATTTAATTATATTGAGAGAAGGCCACAAGACCAAACCGAAGCCATGCGTAAAGGAACGGTATTACATAATCATCGTGAAGATTTCTTTAATGTTTTTGATATTAAAAAGGCCGAGAATATGAATAATAGTGAAGTCTTAGAATATTGCACAAGTCTAATGCCTGTTGATGATTATTTTGACATTACACTAAATGTAGCGGCATTTGAAGCACAACGATTTATTGAAGCAAAATCAGAAGAGAAACTACATGAGTTTCTTCCTATTGTTAATGAAGAAATGTTTGATACAGAAATAGTTATTCCAATTGGCCCATATAAAGGCGGAGCATGGAATAATTATCAAGAATTTACTCTTAACAGACCATATACGGTTAGACTTCAAGGTATTATTGATAGAATATTTATAGAGAATGGTAATTTAATTCCTTTTGAATATAAAACAGGAGGTTGGAAAGATTACAAAACAACTTCTATGCGTCAAGAAATGGCTTTTTATCAACTAATGATAGAGAATTGTAGTGAAGAAGTTTTGGCTAAACATGGTTTAAACAAAGATATGAAGGTCACTCATTGGGGTTGGTATTATCCTGCGGCTAATCATATTACAGTTGAAGAAGTAAAGAAAAGGTCTATGTCTTCTGTTAAATTAAATATTGCTAAACTGATAAAAGCATATGAAATAAAAGAATTTACACCAACTTTCTTTTACAAGATGTGTTCTTCATGCTCTTATTTTGGTATTTGTCCTGCGGCACAAGAAGATACATGGGGTTGATAAAATGTATGAAAGTTGCGTAGTTCACGATGAAGGAAGTCTACTTATGGGTTCTTTAATAGTGTATATGATAGGATTAATTACGATACCCTTTGTAGTAAAATTAAAAACTACTATAACTGAAATAAGAGCCGGTGTAAAGATTTCAAAAGTGCTAAAAAATAAGGTGAGAAAATGAATACTAATGTAATAGAATGTAAATTATGTAATGAAAAAATGATAGAATTTGAAAGTAATAATCCACAACCTCTTCTTGAGAATTTTGAAGATAGAGTTTGTAGAGACTGTAATGATTATGTTACTGCAAGTAGAATATTACTTAGAGGATTAGACCGTGAAGCCCATGAGGGAGTTTGTTCTATAATAGCATCAGTTATACAAATGGCTAATTCATTAAAACAAAGCAGACTACAAGCATATGAACAATTAGAAACATGGAATATTCCAATAAAGGAGAGGAAAGAATGAAAGAACTAATTAAGAAAAAAGTTTTATCTAAACAATGGTCTTTTGTTGAAGTTAGCGATTTAGCAAATTCTATTGGTGCTTTAGCCAATGATATTTATATTGAATTATCACTTCAAGAAAGATTTGAATTGATTAGAGATATTAGAATAAATGAAAATATGGTAGGAAGAACCTACGAAGATATGTTTAGAGATATTGGATTAATACAAATACAAGCAGATGTAGCGGAAGTAATTAAACAGATGCTTAATACTGCAACAGTTAATTTTGGAGGTAATAACAATGAAGTTTCCGAGAATGGTTTGGGCGGGGAGTCAAGTAAAAAACGCTCCGCAAATGAAAAGAAAAAAGATGACAACAAAGAATGAATACTTTGAGTTTGTTAAATCTCATAACAACCGAACTAATGTATATACTACCGTTTATGATTTTGAACATTTTACAGAAACTATGCCTGTTGAGGATAGTGTAATTATTGATAGAATCTTTTTAGATTTTGATGCTCATGAAGATAATTTAGATATGGCGTGGAGAGATGTTAAGGTTGTGATGGAAATGGTTATTGAAAATAATTATTTACATACCTTGTTTTTTTCAGGTCGTGGATTTCATTTATTTTTATTTGGTAAGACAACAAAAAATATGAGAAATGTTCAAACATTTTTTAGAGAAATAAAACAATTGCTGGATTTAAAAGTCGGTAAGAAAAATTCATTAGATGAAAGAGTTGGACAGAAAACAAGATTGAGAAGAGTTCCTAATACTGTTAATATGTCCTCTTCCGATGGTAAAGGAAATGCTCGGTATTGCATACCCTTAACAATTAATGACTTAAGATTAGATATTGAAGAAATACTAACAATGGCTCTTGAGCCACGCCTTTTACCGTTCAAAAAAAGCGGGAAAAAAGAGGTAGTTTTCCCCGAAGCACCCCCTATCGAGGCTATGGAAGGCTCGATTTCTGTGCCTTCAACAGTTGGTAATTTGCCTATGTTGCCTTGTTTGCATAATGCCGTTATGGTAGAAAATCCAACGCATTTAGCAAGAGCCTATTTGGTATCTTGGTATCGAGATTTATTATCAGGCTATACTGATTTAGTAAATCAAGCAGATAAAACACAAGTGCATAAATTAGTAGTTGAAGAATTAGAAAGAGTGTTTGCTGAATCCGATTCAGTATGGTTGGATTGGGATAAAAGCGAAACTATCAAGCATTCTAAATTTACTGTATATAATAATTATAATACCCCTCATTGTGATAAACTGATTAGTGATGGGTTTTGTGTTGGGAAATGTTGGAGGTATTCAAATGCTAATAATTGATTCAAGAGAAAAGTCTAAATTAGCCGATTTAGTAATGAAAAAAGCAAAAGCCCTATTCATTCCACATGAGAAAAAATGGATTGAGATAGGCGACTATGTTTATGATGATGTTTGCTTTGAAGCAAAATCCACTATTGATTTCATCGGGTCTGTAATGTCAAAGAGGCTTTGGACTCAACTTGATAACATGGATAGACATTACCAAACTAATGTAGTAATCATCTATGGCTCTCTTGACGAGGCCATACTAAATATAATTGAACATTCCAGCAGTAAATTACCCGTAGCCGCAAGAAGCGTGATGTTAAACAATAAGTTTCTTGGAGCATTAGGGAGAATAGTATTAGACACAGACATAAAGCCCTTTTGGGTAAAAACAGAAGAAGAAGCGGCATCAATAATAACAGCAGTAAGTAAAATGAAACCAAGAACAAGAGAAACAATAGCACCACAAGTATTTAAAAGAATAACAACAGATGATTTAAGATTAGATTTATTAACAAGTATTAAAGGAATATCAGTAAAAAAAGCAAAAGAACTAATAAAGCAATTCGGCTCTATTATGGAAATTGGTGAATGTTCAGTTTTTGAACTGCAAGCAATTGAAGGTATTGGGGAAACCTTAGCCAAAAGAATACTCTCCACATTAAACTCGGAAGAGAAGGTGAAAATATGAATGAAGAATATAATGAAGACGAATATATGGAAATGCTTGAAACTAATGCAGGTGTTTTCAGTGAAGCCCTACCGAGAGTCGTTAGAGACTTTCAAAAATCAGCAATTGAAGTATCGCACTATAATGAGATACCTGCCGCAATAAGTTTCTTTACTATCTTAGGACAGATTTGTAAAGATTTTATTACTATTCCTAACGGAAGAAACCATGAAGATACAAGAATACACTTTTGTTGGATTCAAACTTCAGGAACGGGTAAATCAACTCTATGGAATTTTGTTGGCCCTGTTGCTAATAGAGTATTTAAGAGAATAAACACACAAAACGCACACCCACCATATTTAAATGAAAACAATATACCTATGAATAGAATCTTTGATACTTTTGGTATTACTGATTATACCGATTCTGTTTTAATTGGTGGTTTTACTAAAGAACAAGATGATGATGGAGAAGTTGAATATGAAAGAAATCCGGGCGTTTTAGAAGGAAACGGTTTAGCCCATTGGGATGAATTTGAATACTCCGGTATCTTTAAACAAACTCAACATAAAGAAAATTCAATTGTTTATCTAAACACTTTAATGAACTCATTATCGGGTAATTCTTGGATAATATCAAAAGCATTAACTTCTTTTGGTGGCATGGTTATGGAATGTTTTTGTGAGCGTTCAGTAATTGCTATGACTTACCCTCCAAGTAATCTTAATCAAGTAATGGCTGAAAAAGGAGTATTACAAAGAATGCTTGTTTATTGTTGGGAAGTTCCCGAATTTATTCAACATAAAATGAGACTTGAGCAAATAGCAAAAGCAGGAACAATAGAAGAAGTAAATGCACCGATTGATAGATATGTTGAGGCTTTAATGACTATTTACAACATGACTAAGAAAAGATGGGAAGATGCGAATAAGAACTCCCTTGAAACAATGACATTTACTCCGGACTTTAACCAAGTTCTAACATTAGAATATGAAACATTAAGAAAAATCATGCAAGATGCAAGAGAAGATGTTGCGGTTATTGCAGGAAACTTTACTACTCGATTGATGAAGATATTGTATAAAATGTCTGTTCTTTGTAGCGTTGCTTCCGCACCATCTATTAACAATGAAGAAGATAGATTCAAAGTGACAGGACATAATGTGCGTCAAGCCGCAACTATTATCAAACAATGCTACATGACATTAGTTGATTGGCTTGAAAGAACCATGAGACAGAAGAAGCGAAGCATCGCAGAAAACAATTTAGAGCCGATTTTCGTCGAAATCTACGATAAGTTAAATAAAGATGATGAGGGATTCGTGAATAAGACCAACCTCTTAACCGAAGTCAAGACCAAAGCAAAGAAGTCAAGGGCGCAGATTTACAGATATTATGAAGTTATTAGACATAAGTTTGCAGAAAAGAAGGAAGGCAGAACAACATATATTAGAATGATAAAAGGTGATGATGAATGAAATGGGAAAATACATATTTAGTTTTTCAAGTAGAAAAAGGGCCAAAAGTAATAATTGACACATTAAATACTTATGGAGACGATGGTTGGGAATGTTGTTCTCAACTAATTGTGGCTAATAAACAGATAGTTTGTTTCTTAAAAAGAAGAACTGACATAGATGAAAAACCTAAAGTAAATAAAGAAGAGGAAAAGATTAGCAAACTTTGGTCTAATGCTGGTGAATAAGTATGTCAGTATTGGCTATTGACTTAGAAACTAAAAATATGTCTTTTGACATAGGCGGTTTTGGTAATACTCATATGTTCCAAGTATCTACTGTTGCTACTTGGGATGGTAAAATTGGAAAAGTCTATGTTGATGAGAAAATGGATAGTTTTGCTAAGTCCGGTCATATTATTAAACCATTATCCGAACTAAAATATGATTTAGATGAGCATTTACAAAAAGGCGGAGTCCTCTTAGGACATAACATTAAGGCTTTTGATTTACCTATATTGAGAGACTCTATGGATATTTATTGTATTAATAAGTATTTAAAGGAAGAGAAGTTTATAGATACAAGTCGCATCTTAATGAAAGAACATAAAGAAAGATTTCAATTAAAGAATTTAGTTAAATGCACTATGAATGATGCAAAACTAATGGATAGTGCAGATGCTCCTAAGTTATGGAAAATGGGTCAATATGATGAAGTTGTTGAGTATTGCATGAAAGATACACAATTAGTCTATGACCTTTGGAAATATGGACAAGATAATGGATTAGTTAAAGGCTTTTCTATGGAAAAGGGAGAACATAAAGAAATGGAGGTTGATTGGTAATGACTGGTTGGGAATGGTTCGGCTTGTTTGTTTTCGTCGTAATTCTTATGCTTCTTTTCTTTGCCGCTTTCGGTGGAACTAATATCACCGATGAAAGCGTTGAAGAATATATGAAGCGTTTGATGAGCGAAGATAACAAAAACAAGTGATTGTATGAGTTTAAAACAAGAATGCCGCTACTGTGGCGAAAAAACAGTGGCGAGAAGGCTATTAGGCTTTTATGTAGGTTCGCCCGAACAAGTAAAATTGTGGGAATGCAGGGCTTGTAATGGAATATGGTCGGATAAAACTAAATGAGGGGGGCTTCGGCCTCTCTCATTTTTTTTTTGGTTTTTTAAAAATCACGATTTTTTGTTCGCTTATTTTGAATTTTGTTCGGGTAAATCAAAATCATTTTCTTGAACAAAAATAATTCCGACCTTTTCACTATCTTTTAATAATAATGACATAGTAAAATAGCCAAAAATAAAACTAATAATAAATGCTAATATTAAGTAAATCATGTTTCTCAACTTAAAATCACTCTTAAATAATAACTATCGGAAGT
>Ga0181409_1000012_pt1 | contig 58163 bp, 71 predicted proteins | sample 32SPOviralmetaG_FD_130138 | JGI IMG/M metagenome (GOLD analysis project Ga0181409, IMG submission 130138) | Marine viral communities from the oligotrophic San Pedro Time Series (SPOT) site, San Pedro Channel, CA, USA - 32 SPOT_SRF_2012-05-30 | ecosystem: Environmental > Aquatic > Marine > Strait... | reverse complement strand
GAGGCAGACCATCCAGATAACTTAACAGTTAATCTTGATCGTGTATCACACATGATTGAAAATATGTGGATGGATGGGCCTGACGGTTTCGGCAGTCTTAAGATTATGCCAACACCAATGGGAAAAATTGTTACCACTTTGTTAGAAAGTGGTGCCAAACTAGGAGTAAGTTCAAGAGGCTCTGGAAATGTAAACGAGAGCGGCGAAGTAAATGGTTTTGAAATACAAACTGTGGACATTGTTGCACAACCTTCGGCACCGGATGCATATCCAAAAGCAATATACGAGAACTTACTTAATATGCGAGGCGGAATGAACCTTTTTGGTTTAAGCCAAGCCGCATTGTACGATCGTGGAGCTGAAAAGTTTTTAGCTACCGAAATTACAAAACTAATAAGTGAGCTGAAGAAATAGGAGATTCAGATGGCAAGTAATATAACAGAAATTTTTGGTACATCCGATGCACTTTCTGAAGAAGTGAAAGTTTCACTTCAAGAAGCATGGGAGAAGAAGCTGTCTGAGGCTCGTGAGGAAATCTCTGCGGAACTAAGAGAAGAGTTCGCACAACGTTACGAAAACGATAAATCTCATATTGTTGAAGCAATGGATACTATGATGGGTGAGCAACTGAAGAAAGAAATTTCAGAATTTGCTGAAGACAAAAAATCATTAGTAGCTGAAAGAGTTGCTTACAAAAACAAAATGAGAGAACACGCAGGCACGTTGACAAAGTTCATCAATGAAATTCTTGTTAAAGAAGTTAAAGAATTACATGGTGACAGAGATTCACTCAAAGGTCAATTTACAAACTTAGAAGAGTTTGTAGTCAGACAACTCTCCAAAGAGTTAGGTGAATTTAACGAAGACAAAAAAGGCGTTGTTGAAACAAAAGTTAAATTAGTATCAGAAGGTAAGAAAATTATTGAAGATACTAAAGCGGCATTTGTTAAGAGAGCGGCTGGTCTAGTTGAAAACACAATTAGCTCGACACTTAAAAATGAAATGAAAACACTTAAAGATGATATTAAAGTTGCTAAAGAAAACAACTTTGGTAGAAAAGTGTTTGAAGCATTTGCAGGTGAATACATGAGTTCTTACCTTTCAGAAGGTGGAGAAATTCGTAAGTTACAAACACAACTTACTGATCAGCAAGGTTCTAACGAGAAATTGGAAGGAAAATTAGCTGAAAAAGACGCTGAAATCGAAACAATGGAGACTAAGGTTAAAATAGCCGAAGATAAGATCAATAGAGAAAGAACTCTAAACGAACTTATCTCACCATTATCAAAATCTAAGCGTGAAGTAATGACAGAATTGCTAGAATCAGTTCAAACAGCAAATTTAAAAAAGCAGTTTGACAAGTATCTACCAGCTGTATTAAATGAATCAACGGAGTCTGCTAATGATACAGACAAAGTTATCATTACAGAACATACAGGTGACAGAGAAACAACTGAAACGATCAAATCTGAAAACGAAGATATCATTAATATAAAAAGACTAGCAGGTCTAAGGAGTTAAACATGACAGACAAAGTAATTACAGAAGCATGGAATGACACAAAATCTGCGTTACTAGAAGGTCTTGAAGGCCAAAAAAGACAAACTATGGATGCTGTATTAGAAAATACACAATCATATTTGGCTGAAGCGGCTACAGCCGGCGCCACAGGTGCTGGTAATGTTGCGGCATTAAACAAAGTTATCCTTCCAGTAATCAGACGTGTTATGCCTACAGTTATCGCTAACGAAATCGTTGGTGTACAACCTATGACGGGTCCTGTAGGACAGATCCACACATTAAGAGTAAGATATGCAGATTCATCAGCAGGTGTAACTGCAGGTTCAGAAGCACTATCACCATTTGCAATTTCAAGAGGTTACGCAGGTAACACATCTGGTGACAATGCGGCAGGAACAAGTACATTAGAAGGTCAAGCAGGTAACAGATTATCAATCCAAGTATTGAAACAAACTGTTGAAGCTAAGACAAGAAAACTATCAGCGAGATGGACTTTTGAGTCAGCTCAAGATGCCAATGCTATGCACGGTTTAGATGTAGAAGCAGAAATTATGGCCGCTTTAGCACAAGAGATCACAGCTGAGATCGATCAAGAAGTTATCAATTCATTAGATACATTAGCAGGTACAGCCGCGTCAACTTATGACATGAACGGTACGTTCACTGGTACTCCAACTTTCGTTGGTGACAGACACGCAGTATTGGCTATCATGATCAATGAACAAGCTAACTTAATCGCACAAAGAACTAGAAGAGGTGCAGGTAACTGGGCAGTAATGTCACCAGCGGCTTTAACAGTTCTTCAATCAGCGACAACTTCAGCGTTCGCAAGAACAACTGAAGGTACTTTTGAAGCGCCAACAAATACTAAATTTGTAGGTACTTTAAATGGTGCTATGAGAGTATATGTTAACTCATATGCAAACTCAACAGCTAACGTGCTTGTTGGTTACAAAGGTCCAGGTGAAGTGGATGCGGCGGCGTTTTATTGCCCATACATCCCATTAATGTCATCAGGCGTTGTAATTGATCCAGCAACTTTTGAGCCAGTAGTTTCTTTCATGACTAGATACGGTTATGTAGAGTTAAACAATACTGCTTCATCACTTGGTAATGCAGGCGACTACGTTTCTAAAATCGCAGTAGCTAACTTATCATTTGCGTAATCCTAGATTACAAAAGTTGTAAGATATAATATTTTAAGCCCTCTACTAGAAATAGTAGGGGGCTTTTTCTATAGTAATCTATAAAGATAAATAATATTATAGGAGCAGAAATTCAATATGGCGGCAAAAACTCGTAGATTATCATCAGGAACTATTTCGTTTGATACGAATGTAAGTTTCGTGGATGACGTTGTAAAAGTAACTACTACTGATTTAACTACCAAAGATCGTTTAATCACATTAAACAAAGGCGGTAGTTTAGGTAGCAATACATCAGGTATAGAAATAGAATCTGGTGGTTCAATAGTAGCTACAATAGGATATACTGATAGTGGCGGTTGGAATTTTGGTAATAGAAATATTACTACAACAGGAACAGTCACAGGTTCATTGAGTTTAACAGCCAATTCTGTTAATGACACACACATTGATTTTGGTACAAGTGCTAATCAAGTTAGTACAGCAGATATACCAGAACAGACAAATTTATATTACACATCAGCAAGAGCCAATGCAGACTTTGATACAAGATTAGCAACCAAGTCAACTACAAATTTATCAGAAGGCACAAATTTATATTTCACCAATGCCAGAGCAGATGCACGTATTACAAATGCATTGATAGATGAAGACAACATGGCATCCAATAGTGCAACCAAATTGCCATCACAGCAATCGGTCAAGGCTTATGTTGACGCACAAATTTTAACAAAAGACAACACAGATGAAATTGCAGAAGGTTCGAGTAATCTTTACTTTACAAACACAAGGGTTGAAAGTTATTTAGGTACAGTATCATTTGACAAACACCAAGATGTTAATTTTACATCATTGGCTAATGATGATATACTACAATACAACACAGGTTCATCTAAATGGGAAAACAAAAAACTTGGATATACAGTTGCTAATTGGATAGTTGACAATGACACAGCAACATCATCAGTTTCAGGTGCCACATTAGGCAGTGAAGCGGCTAGTGGATTAAGTTCAGCAATATCTGTACAAGATGCTTCAACAAAAATACGTGTGACAGCACAGGTAAGATTTACAGGTTCATCAACAGGTTCATCAGATATCAATATTAGATTATATAGAAACAAAGGTGGTTCGCCTGAAGCACTACTTTCAGAATGGACAGCAGAAGATTGCAATTCAACTGCAAAAAAATTTACAGCATCATTTGATTTTTATGACACACCAGGCACAGTAGCGGCACACACTTATTCAGTATACTATCATGCAAGTGATAACAATGCTACATTGACACCAAACCCAGCATTTAGTACAGGGTCCGGTACGCCAGCAAACTACATTCAAGCTATTGAAGTTTTAGTTAACTCATCAATTCTAGCAAACATAGTTGAAGATACAACGCCACAACTTGGTGGAGTATTAGATGCACAAACTAACAAGATACAAAATTTAGGAACACCAACAGCAGGCACAGACGCCGCAACTAAAACTTATGTTGATACTCAAGTCGCATCAGAGAACACTATTGCTGAAATGAATGATGTTGATACAACAGGTATTGCTAATAACAAAATTTTAAAATACAACAGTACATCAAGCAAATGGGAAATATCAGACGACAACTATGATGATGGTCTTAATAATGTTAATGAAGATACATCACCAGAATTAGGTGGTCATTTAAATGCAAGTAATTTTGATATTGTTAATGCTAGAGATGGTGATTTTGGCGGTAACGTAATTATAAATGGAAATTTAACAGTTTCAGGAGACACGACAACAGTTGATGTAACTCAATTAGAAGTTGAAGATCCAATGATTTATCTAAATAGATCAGGACAAGAAAATAGTGCAACATATGATTCAGGTATACTAATTGAAAGATATGATGGTGGTAATCAAAACCACGCAGGTATGATTTGGGATGAATCTGCAGATGAATTTGCTTTTTTCACATCACCAAATATCACAGCATCAACAACAACTGTAACTGGAATGGTTTATTCCAATGTTAGAGCTGGAGACGTAAAAACTAAAAATATTTTGCCAGACGCAAACACAACATACGATATTGGTTCAAGTTCAGCAAAATATAACACAGTTTACGCCAAAGCAACTTCGGCTCAATATGCTGACTTGGCTGAGCTTTACAGAACTGACAAAGAGTATGAACCAGGCACAGTTTTAATATTTGGCGGAGAAGCAGAAGTCACAGAGTCAACAGAAAAAATGGATCACAGAGTAGCAGGGGTTGTATCTTTATCACCAGCTTACTTAATGAACAGCACAGAACAAGGACTAACATCTCCAGTAGCTTTACGTGGTAAAGTACAAGTTAATGTAATTGGTCCAGTTAAAAAAGGTGACTTAATTGTAACTAGTGATACACCAGGAGTAGGACAAGCTCACCCAAGTGCTTGTAGTTCCGTTTATGTAATTGGTAAATGTATTGAAGATGATGATACAGAAAATTTAGTAAGACTAATTACTTGCGTGATTTAATAATTTTATTATAATATATAGCTTCATCAATTATTGTTAATTCTGAACCATAAAGTTTAGCTGTTTCACTTATAGCATTAGTATCTTTAGGAAAACAATGTCCACCAAAGCCACGCTCATCTGTGATCAATGAATGTCCTCCGCCAATTCTTTTATCATCAGTTATTACTTGTCTAACAGGTTCATAATCAATATTCATTTTTTTGCATAAGTCAAATATTTGATTGAAAAAACTAACTTTAGTTGCTAAAAAACTATTTCTAAAATACTTTGCTAGTATTAATTCTTTAACATCATATGTTTTAATTTCCAAATTTGGCTTTGCTTTTAAAAATATATCAGACCAGTATGCAGTTCCACCGTGTCCTATATACATAGTAGTACTGTTCAAACAATCTTCTATTGCTGTTTTGGCTCTTAGAAATTCTGGAGAAAAACTAACACGCAAAGGTGCTGGACATTTTATAATTTCTTGCCAACCTTCTAAACTTATTGTACTTTTAATTAAAATTGGCACATTGGTTGGTGTATCATCGATAACTTGAATAACGTTACTTACATCACATTCGCCATGTAAACCTTGTGGAGTTGATACACATATTATTACTGCTTCTGGATTGGTTTCTGCTATAGTGGTGTTATTAATAATTGGATCAACTATACTAATATCGTAGTTTGATTTTAAAAGCTCATGCATGGCTTTTCCAACATATCCATAACCTGCTATTGTTATTTTCACTATGCGTACTCCACTAGTGAATGTATTGGTATTCCTAAAGTTTGTAGATCAGTCAATCCATCTAGATAATCAAGTGCTACAATAAAACTAAATCCCACAATATTTGCATTAGGAAAATGTTTTGTAATTAAATTATAAGCCGCAATTGCCGTACCACCTGTTGCTAATAGATCATCAGCAATTAGTATATTTTGATTACTAATAGCATCTTCATGAATATGTATTTCTGATGATCCATACTCTAATTCAAACGATTCTTTAAATGTATCTCTTGGTAATTTGCCAGGTTTTCTTAATGGCACAAAACCTGCGTTCATATGTACTGCCATGGGAGCTCCGGTAACAAAACCACGAGATTCAACAGATGCAATAATATCAACTTTTGATGTTTCAAAAGGTTTGCATAAATCTGATATCATTGATTTAAAAACTTTTTTGTCTTGCCATAATGGTGTAAGATCTTTAAAACTAATACCTTCTTTTGGATAATCTTTTACTTCAATTATATGTTCTTTATAGTTCATTATTTTTTCCTATTCATACTTATGTGTGTGCGAAGTCAATTTATTATGATAAATTGTAAACACTGAAAACCATTTTCTAATATCTTTTACCATTTCTTGTGTATGAACAAATGTAATTGGCATTGTAAAAAATGGATAAGCTATCTTACTTTGTCTGTATCTAGTTTCTAAGTTTGATAAACTATCTAAATCAGTTTCAATATCATACATCAATTCTTTAAAAAAATCTTCATCTTTTAGTTTGTCTCTAATAAAAGTATGTTCTTGATTTTCTTCGTCAAACTCACCTGCCTGCATTTCTTGTAATAAAAAATAAAATGCCCTAATTGGATTTATGTTTTTTCTATAATTTACAAGTATATTTTTAAACTTATACTTAGGTTGATTTGTTTTTAAATTACTAATAATGGTAAAATATACATCTTCTAAATCATAACGTAATTGTAAATCAATTTCTTTTGAGTTTTTAGTGTAGTCATGATAAGCATTTACAAGAGTTTTGTACAATGCTCTAGATTCAATTTTAGTCATTCCATTACAAAAATTGTAATAGTTTTTTTTGTTTATTCCGTTAGTATCAAAATATTGAATAAGACTTTTTTCTGTTCTACCTTCTTCTTTCCAAGTTTGTAGATCTTTCATTAATCTTAATTGCTCAATTTTGTAGATTTTTCCCATAATCGTATTTACTTTTAATCATCAGCAGGTGTAAGAATTTTTTTTAATTTTTGAATATTCTTTTTATTGCTTAATGTTATTTTTGCTCCATTGTGTAAAGGCTTGGGATATCTGCCAATATCAACCCAAGCATAGCCACTACTTTCACGATTAAGATTTGGTTTAAATTCTATTGGAGTAACAATGACATAGGTGTAATATATAAATCCTTTGTCTTTTGATTTAAATGTATCAAGTGGATTTAATTTTTCCATAGGAGGAACAAAACCCATTTCTTCTTTTAATTCTCTACGTAAAGCATCTAAAGGTTGTTCACCCTTTTCAATCTTGCCACCCCAGAAACTCCATGTGTAGGGATACGAAACATCTTTACTTCTTAAATTAAGAAGCATTCTGCCTGTGTCTTGTGCGACAAAAGTTGTACCTACTGCGGTATACATTTTTAATTCACCTTGTTTTTATTCTTTATTTTACTTTATTATTGTCTAAGGTGCAAGATCTAATTTCCAAAAACCATTTTTATATTGTCCTTGGTAACTGTCAATCCACTGTGTTCCTGTCCATTTGTACTGTACACCAGTGTTGGTATTAGTAACATATTGTACAGTAGAACCATTTGCACTAGCATCAAAATCAACAGACCAATTAGTACCGTCATATTTAATTACATCGTTTGCAGAAGCTTCAAATCCATTTCCCCAAGCACTTGTATTTTTTGCAATATCATTAACTAACAAATATCTTTGTCCAGTTGCCGCGGCTGACAGCCCTGTTCCGGGAAAAGTGGTTTCAGGATCTATAATTTTATCAACTGCGGATAAAGTATTTGATGGTAATGTTGCTGTATCAATAGTGAATATTAATTTATTTTCATCTGATGGATCAAAAGCCAATGTTCCAAACACATCTCCTGTGCTTGATTCAATGTCACTTGATTGTCTTAAAATTAATTTAGATATTCCATCTTGCAATTTACCATATGTTTCTAAAAACTCTTTCCATTTTTCATTATCATTAACACCGTAAGCACCAAGCAACGCAACTTTATTTCCTGCTACAGAAATTTGAGCATTCTCAGGCGTAACTATAACGTTACCAATTTGTCCACCAAAACTTTCAAAGAAATCTATAAATCTAGGATCATAATCTAAGTCGTCAATTGAATCTGTTTGATTTACTCTAGCTACAATCTGTCTAATGATAGATTGTTTTTTAACTTTAGCAGGTGGGTTAACCCAAATAGGTAAACTAAAAGTTAGTGAAGCAACATCTAATTGTGTGTCAACACCTTGCGGCACAGCTCTTGAACTCCAGTTAACATCTACTAGTTCTACATTAGTAATATTAGTCCAATCTAATGGATTGTCATTTGCTTGTATTTCAACAGCTGGATTAAACAACACTAATATTTGTTCCATTAACTGTAATTTTTGATCTGTATTTGAACACCAAATATCTAATCCCATATTTAAGTTATATGGAACGGGCATAAATCTTTCAACGGTATACGTGTTACCAATTTCAGCCATGTAAGATTTAGAAGTTGTATCGTATTTTCTTTCAGCAACTTGTACCTTATCCACCATTCTTGGTTCTTGTAATCTATCTCTAGCCAATTGTAAATTAGTAATATAAACTGACATAAATGGAGCAGATGAAACAACGTTTTCTGAATTATGTCTCAATATATGAGCCACCATTCTACTCATATCGGCATATCTTACAGGAGTTCTTATATAGCTTTCTGAATTGCTATTATCTGTTTTGCCTGTTTTTACTTTGAAGTTATCAAACAATCTCATGAATTGTAAAATATATCTTCTTATCTGTTGGTCGTACCAGTAATCCATAATTTTTAATCCGTTTTAGGTTTAACTACCTTACTTAAATATTGTTGCTCTTTATTATCATCTGTGACTGTAGACGAGGCATTGTTATTAACAAAACTACCCAATCCTTTATTACTTGAAACATATGATCCTCTAAAGTTATCAGAAATTTTAATATATCTATTTCCTGTTTTTCTAAATAATCTGCTTGGAGAATAATCAGTACGTAATACGTATTGACCTTCTGTAATTGATCCTGGGAAGCTGTTACCAGTATGTGTTATTGTTATACCTTTACCTGGAGTTCCATCTTGGTTCCTAGGATTAACTTTGTGCATATCATCTTTATGAGTATATAAGTGGCCAACTTCCATTCCTTTAGTAGGAACATTTCGTTTAGCTTCTTCAATAATACCGTCATTAAGATCAATCTCGGATTGATATGTAGATATAATATTTTTTAAATCTTCTTTATCATCACCGCTACCAAGTATATCTCTAAATTCTTGTGTGTCTTGTAAGGCAGTTGCTTTACATCTCCAAATATGTGGCCACCAACCTGGATCGTAACCATCTGATCCTCTTGCGGCATCTTCTACAACAAAGAATTTATTAATTTTCATTTTTTCTTTTGGTTCAAATTGTGCAATTGATTGTGTAGCAGTACTATCGCCACCTGTTAATGTTTCACCTACTGTAAAAATACCATTGGTAGCAAGTCTTACAACTTTTGCATTATGATTATAACTTACAACTGTACCTGTTGTACCTGAAGTACCACCAGTAATTGTTTCACCTTTTCTAAATTTTTTACTTGGCTTATTGTTTAATGTAATTGAACTTGCTTCTAATCTTAGATCGTCAGCCATATGCGGTAATTCAAAAACATCACCTGGCATTATTTTTCTACCAAGTTGTTCAACCATAGCATTTAAATGAAATGTTATATAGAGTGTGTCTGCTGTTTGAAACAATCCAAATTGTGTCATATCAAAATCTTGATCTTGTACAGAATATACTCCACGTAAATCATAGACATCAGAATCGTATTTTCTATCTCTATTTTCACCAAATAGCATATCTTGTATACCTGTTGGATGTACTACTGAATTTTTAGGTTGATCACCGGCTATACTACCTGTTTGCGTATGAGGTCCTAGGTATTTGTGTATAAAGACGCCCGTACCGCCTATATAGAAGTGTTCTGCTATAGTACGATCAGCAAATTTGTAATCATTGCCCTTATTTGGCTTCCATAAACTGAGTCTTGGCATAATTTTGTTAATATCCTTTGTCTAAGTATTTATTGAAACTAATCCATACGAATAAATAACTATAACATGGCAAAACAGAAATCACAAAGACAGGAATTAATCACGGATATACGTAACATCTTAGGTGATGGTATGGTTGACGTAGAATTAGATCCAAAACACTACGAGCAAGGTATTGATTTAGCTGTAGATAGATATAGACAAAAATCTGGTAATTCTACAGAAGAAGCATATATCTTTTTACAATTACAAGCTGATGTAAACGAATATACACTAGCGAAAGAAGTAATTGAAGTAAAAGAAATATACAGAAGATCAGTAGCAGGATCAACAGGTGGTGTTGACATGGATCCTTTTGAATTAGCATACACTAATTTGTACTTTTTACAAGGTGGTAGAATTGGTGGACTTATGACGTGGGATGCTTTTGCTCAATACCAAGAAGTTGTTAAAAGACTTTTTGGTGGTTATCTAAATTTTAAATATGTTACAGAAAAACAAAAACTAATATTAATGAGAAGACCAAGAAATGCTGAAAACGTATTGTTACAAGTTTACATGGAAAAACCAGCCGAAACACTAATAACACAAAGATACAGCAGACCTTGGATCAGAGATTATGCATTAGCACAATGTAAAATGATGTTAGGTGAAGCAAGATCTAAATTCAATAGTTTACCAGGTGCCCAAGGTAACGTTTCAATGAATGGTGCAGATTTAAAAAATGAAGCTCAAACAGCCATAGAAAAATTAGAAAGAGAAATTGAAACATACGGTACTGGTGAAGATCCATTAACATTCGTTATTGGCTAAAAATCATTTGACAAAATATATAATTGTGCTACAGTTATATTATGATAAATTATAATTTAATATGTCAAGACTGCGAATACGAATTCAAAAGTTGGTTTGCTAGTAGTAAAGAATTTTCAAAATTACAAAAAAAGAATCTGCTAGAGTGTATCAAATGTGAATCAAAAAATGTTACCAAAGGTATAATGGCACCAAACATATCAAGCAAATTGAACAGCAAAGACTTTGTTAAAAATAAACAACATGAAATGAAAACAATGGCTCGTAGCTTCAACAAGTATATTGAAAAGAACTTTGAAAATGTAGGAGACAGGTTTCCGGAAGAAGCTAGGATGGCAATGAATGGCATACGTGACGACAAAATATATGGCGAATGCACGGACATAGAGGCCCAACAGTTGCGTGAAGAAGGTATTCCAGTAGCAAATATACCAAAACACAAAGATGACGCTTAATATTAGTCGTTGACTTATAGAACAGGAAAAGTTATAATAAAAAATGATCGTAGGTTTAGTAGGATTTATAGGTTCGGGAAAAGACACAGTTGCTGAAAGATTTATCAAGCATGGTTTTGTTAGAGATTCATTTGCGGCTCCTCTTAAAGATGCAGTAGCAAATATCTTTGGTTGGCCTAGAGAACTACTTGAAGGAGACTCTGACAAAAGCAGGAAGTATAGAGAAGAAGTCGATCAGTGGTGGAGCAGTAAATTAGCAAATAGAAGATTTTCACCTAGATATGCATTACAAATTATTGGCACTGATGTATTAAGAGAACATTTTAATCCAAACATTTGGTTATTCAGTTTAGAAAATAGATATGTATCACATGGTATGAAAAATACAGTTGTTAGTGATTGCAGATTTAAAAATGAAGTAGGTCTAATTAAAACTATGGGCGGATTAGTTATTAGAGTCAAACGAGGACCAGAGCCGCATTGGTATGAAATGGCAGTTGAAGCCGCTGGTGGAGATACGTTTGCACAACATAGTTTGTATGAAATGGGAGTACATGAAAGTGAGTGGAACTGGGTTAATTCTCGTGTAGATTACACAATAGATAATTCCGGAACATTAGAAGATTTAAATCACAACGTAGAAGAAGTAGTACAACAAATTAAAAAATCACAAAAAGATAAACAAGATAAAAATAATCAGCAAAAATTGGTTGACAGATCTAGTTAACCGTATTATTCTAACATAGTAGATTTCATCATCAGCAGGAGCAACACAATGTCTACGAATAATCAATTTATCGGCGAATATTTTACTATTGTAAAAAAGTTAAAACCTCAACACATTCAATCTTGTATTGATCGTGATAAAAAAACAACTAAAGTTCGTGAGGTAGGATTTTATAATACCATTAGTAAACAATGGATCATATATGATGTTGATAAGTTAACTAAAAGTTCAATGAAAGAACTCCGCAAGTTTTTAGAACAAGAAAATATTAAAGAAGTTAGTAATTAACTTTTAATATCAATGCCCATGGATCTGGCTTGACCCGCTACAATTTTAACAGCGGCTTCCAGGTCCAACGCATTTAAATCTTCCATTTTCTCTTTAGCTATTTCTTCTACTTGAGCTTTACTAATTGATGCAATTCTAGATCTACCAGGAGTTTTACCACCTTTTTTAAGTTTTAATTTTTCCTTAATTAAAAATGATGTGGGTGGTTTTTTTAATACAAATGTAAAACTTTTATCTTTATAAACAGTTATTACCACAGGTATAAGTTTACCCATACTGTTTTTAGTTTTGTCATTAAATGATTTACAGAAGTCCATGATGTTGACTCCTTTTTGACCAAGTGCTGGTCCTACTGGTGGAGCAGGGTTGGCCTTACCTGCTTGTATTTGTAATTTTATTAAGCCAATAACTTCTTTTTTTGCCATAAATTCCTTTGTTTAATATTGTAATTATATACAATTTTAATATTTTTTCAAACCTATTTTTTTACTAACAGGCGGAGCATCAGGCTGTAAATCACCCTGTGCCCAACCAACTTCTTCAATGCTTTTAATACGACTACAATTAGCACATATAGTTTTTAAGTTGTTCCAACTAGCATTTTTTAAGTTGCCGTCTATATGATAGACATCCATTTGTGAAGGATGTTTAGATTTAAAACCACATTTTTCGCATATATGTTTTTTTCTAAATCCACTTTTTTCCCATGAATATTTAAAACCTGTACGCATACCTAGATCTTCTTTTATACAGCTATCGCATTTACTACGATAATAGATCTTGCCTTTACGTCTGTAATTAAAAGCCGAAGGCCGTGTTTTACAACGTGTACACAATGGTCTAACGTGTTTAGTTTTATTATCGTCTAATTTAGTCATCACTTGTATTTAATACCTTTAAAGGTGGATTACAATCGCACTTTATTTCCAATATCTAATAAATATTAACATTAATATAGTAAAACTTAAAAGTAGTATATAGGTTTTAAAATACTCATATACAACATAGCAGGGAGAAATACAAAATGCCAACATTAGTATCACCAGGTGTATCAGTTTCAGTTTCTGATGAATCTATGTACTCACCAGCCGGACAAGGCACAGTACCACTGGTTGTAGTAGCCACAGGTCAAGATAAAATTGACCCAAGCACTAGCAACACAGCAATTGGTACAACAAGTGCTACGGCAGGTACTCCGTACTTGATCACATCACAACGTGAATTGATTACAACCTTTGGCGAACCTAAGTTTCACTCACTTCAAGGTACACAGTTACATGGAGATGAAAGAAACGAATATGGTTTGCTATCAACATACTCATTTTTAGGTATCTCTAATAGAGCTTATGTAGTTAGAGCAGATGTAAACTTAACAGAATTAGAAGGTTCATCTTCAGCTCCTAAACTTACACCAGCTAACGGAACATATTGGTTAGATACAACAAATACAGATTGGAGAGTATTTACAGCAAATACTACTTCAAGTACTTGGGACAAATTGAATCCTACAGTATTAACAGACACACCAGGAGCAAGTGGCGGTCTAGTCGCTTCAAATGGTGACCCCGTAACTACTTACGGTGGGGCAAAAGATTACGCCTTGGTTGCTTCAACATCACCAGCAAGATTATACCAAAAAGTTGGTACTTCATGGGAAGTTGTTGGATCAGCATCATGGCAAGCGGCTGTTGGAGCGGCAGGTTCAGATGGTAACGGTAAAACGTATATCCAATCAGGAAACGGTACAGCACCAGCATTAGCAGTTAACAATGGTTACAGTGACGTTTGGTTAAAATCAACACCAGGTGGTCAAGGTGCTAACATTGTTGTTAAAAATTATTCAACTTCAACAAGTGCATGGTCATCAGTATCAGCTAACGTATATTCAAGAGATGATGCGGCAACTAGCCAAGAAACAGGTCTAGTTGGTAACTCATCAGTTTACGTAAGATTTGATGATTTTGATGCAGGTCACATTTCAGATGAAATGAAAGCAAACTTTTTCCATACGTCAAGCCAAGTAACATCAGCTGATTATGGTAAAAAATCTTTAATGCAATACTCAGGTGCGGCTTCATCAGTACAAGAAATTGAATACAAATTAAGAATTAGATCATCAGGCGAAAACACAGTTGCAACTGGTACAACATCATTACATGGTAATGGTATTGACTTAACTGGTTCACAAACTCATGTTATATTTGAACTTAATGGTCAAACAATTGAAGTAACAGCGGCAGGCGGTGCAGGTTCAAATGTAACACTTGCTGAAATCATAACTGAGATTAATAAATCAGCCAACCAAACAGCAACAGGCGGTGTGGTAGCAGATATATCTACTCCTGGAAGTGCAACTAAACAATATCTAAGATTAACAAGAACTGGCGGTAAAGCTGTCTACATACATGATGGTACGACTGCTGGTAACAAAGTAGGAATAACAACAGCACAGTTAGGTTTCGTGGATAACACGGCAACTGGAATATCTTCAAAAGCATTTTTCTATAAATCATTATGGCAAGACTTGACTTATGAAGGTTCAGCTTCAGCACCAACTAAAGATCCTGTTAACGGCACTTTGTGGTACAAGTCTAGCATGGACGCAGACATTTTTATCGCTGAAAACGACGGTGGTACAATGAAATGGTTTGCTTATGCTAACAGTAAAGACAATGGAACATCAGGTTCAATTGCATCAGGTGGTTTAAGAGACTTACAAATAGTTTCAGCACAACCAACTGTACAATCAGATGGAACAGCATTACAAAATGGTGACATTTGGATTGATTCAGATGAACTAGATGCTTATCCTAAGATATACAAATACAACTCAAGTACTTCTAAATGGGTATTGTTAGACAATACTGATCAAAGTACAGCAGACGGTGTAGTATTTGCAGACGCGGCTGGTAACCCAGGCGGTACAGGCGAAGATGCACAAAGTTGGGGAACGGCATACGCATCATTTGATTCAGATGCTCCAAACCCATCAGTATATCCAGCAGGTATTTTATTGTTCAATACTAGACTTTCAGGTTACAATGTTAAAAAATATGTAACAAACTATACTTTCGATGGTACAAACAACGGCGACACTTGGGTAACTGAGTCAGGTTTAAAAACTGATGGCTCACCTTACATGGGTAGACACGCACAAAGAAAAGTTGTTGTAACAGCGATGCAGGCATCTCTTCAAAGCAATGATGATATTAGAGCAGAGTCAAGATACTTTAACTTGATTTGTGCACCTGGTTATCCAGAATTGTTAGATGAAATGATTACATTAAGTACAGATAGAAAACTTACAGCATTTGTATTAGGTGATACACCATTAAGATTAAAACCAGATGGTACATCAATACAAGCATGGGCAACTAACACAGCTAAATCTCCAACTAATGATGAAAATGGTTTAACATCAGCTTCACCATATGCGGGAATTTACTATCCATCAGGATTCACATCAGACTTATCAGGTTCAAATGTAACAGTTCCAGCAACGCATATCGCGTTAAGAACTTTAGCATTTAATGATACAGTTTCGTTTCCATGGTTTGCTCCAGCTGGTTTCTCTAGAGGACTTGTAGACAACTCAACATCAGTTGGTTACATTTCAAACGAAGGAGAATTTAAAGCAGTAACATTGTCAGAAGGTCAAAGAGACACATTATATTCTAACAGAGTTAATCCAATTGCGTTTATTCCAAACAGAGGCTTAACAGTATACGGACAAAAAACATTGGCCGCAACAGCTTCAGCAATGGATAGAATTAATGTAGCAAGATTGGTTGTTTACCTAAGATATCAATTAGATACTTTAGCAAAATCATTCTTGTTTGAACCAAATGATAGAATTACAAGAGATCAAGTAACTGATACATTTAACAGATTTATGGAAGATCTAGTTTCTAAAAGAGGTTTGTTTGATTTCTTAGTAGTTTGTGACGAAAGTAACAACACTGGTACAAGAATTGATAGAAATGAATTATGGATTGATATTGCTATACAACCTGTAAAAGCAATTGAATTTATCTATATTCCATTGAGAATCAAAAATACTGGTGAGTCACTTACTAGTTAATTAATTTAATTTGAGGGATTGTGTAAAAGCAATCCCTTTAAATTTACCTTTAGTTTTTAATTTTTTGAAAAAATTAAAGGTTAAAGTGTAAATAAACAGTATATTAGGAGTAGAAAAAGATGGCAACATTATCAAAATTTGGAGTACCAATAGACGGTTCAACAGGCCGTGGTGGTATATTACAGCCAAAACTAAAATATCGTTTTAGAGTTAGATTCACTAATTTCGGTAATTTAGGTGCATCTCCATTACAATTAACTCAGCAAGTTATGTCAGCAACAAGACCAAAGATTAACCATGAAGAAGTGCCAATTCATTCATACAACTCAGTTGCATATATGCAAGGTAAACACACATGGGAATCAGTAAACTTAACTTTACGTGATGACATTAACAACAACATTTCTAAATTAGTTGGACAGCAAGTTCAGAAGCAATTAAACCACTTTGAACAAACGTCAGCTGTTTCAGGATCAGTGTACAAATTTAATACTAAAATTGAAATATTAGATGGTACTAATGATACTGAATTAGAACAATGGGATTTAGAAGGTTGTTTCTTGCAAAACGTTGATTATTCAGATGGTGATTATGCAGTATCAGAACCAGTTCAAGTTATCTTGACATTGAAATATGATAACGCAATTCACTCAGCACCAGGCGACACTATATTCCCATTATTTGGTATTGGTGGTTCAGGTACTATAGCATAGTACTACCATTAACTAAAAGATTGGGAAATACTAATGGCTGATGAAAAAATCGTATTAAAACCCGCAAACCGAGCCGCTATTGTTTATCAAAGCGGTTCGGCTTCGCACGAAGCACCAAGACAAGCACACCAGTTTGTTGTGGCATTCGGGTTACAGGAGTTTGGCGGAATACCTCCTCATTTAAAACAAACTTTCACAGAACTTAAAGAATTTAAAGACAGATTACATTTTCTAGTTAATGTAGTTGATCAACCAAAAATGTCTGTTGATCAATCAGTATTAAATCAATACAACAGAAAAAGAATTGTTAATAGAACAGTTTCATTTGATCCAATATCAATGAGAATGTATGATACACATGATGGTTTAGGAATCAAGTTAGCAAGATTTTTATACGAGTTTGAATTTCAAGGTGCAAGATTATATAAAAAGAATATGGGTGCAGAAGATGAAATGTCAGAAAAACACAATTATCAAGACGATCTTTTTCAAACAGATGAGCAGTTTAAACAACACCATCATTTTGGTTTAGCACCACACTTAGGAAGAGATAGTAGAATTTTAAAATACATAGACATATATCAAGTTGCAGGTGGTCAGTTTAGTAAAGTAAGATGTGTCTATCCACGTTTGTCTAGATTAGATTTAGATACGTTGGATTATAGTTCATCTGCTATTGTTAATATTTCATTAGCATTCCAATATGAAAACTTTATGTTTGAAGAAACAAATGTTGACATTGGAGAAGCTGAAGCAGATTTAACAGGCATGATGTCATCAACATCTGACTTCAAAGAAGTTACAGGTGGACCAGACGCCGCACCGCCAACAAAAATTTCAAAAGACAAGATAGGTTATGGAGAAGGTAAAGTTGATCCGGGTTTAGCAAAAGCAGTTAACAGTTCAGCTCAATCTTCATTGTCACAAGCAAAAGGTCAAGGCTTTAACACTAATGATATTTTAAATGCAACATCAAATGCAAAAGCATCGGTAATTAGTGGTGTTAAAGATGCAGGAAAAAGTGTTGCAGGATTTTTAGGATTTGGTAAAAACTAATGAGTAGAAACAGTACAAGAACAATTGAAGCAGTTGGTGGAATCAAACAAGTTATTAGACAGTTTGGTTCTATAACAGAAAATATTGTAGGAGGCCAACCAGGCAACAAAGGTGAAGATCTTTCTTCATCAATACTTTCTAATTTAAATTTAGAAAGAGAATTTATCGATGGCAGAAAATATGAATTAGTATATGGTATCTTTAGAAAATATGTTGAAAGCGATTCATTGGCTCAAGCATATAGTTTATTAACAATGGATGCTATGAAAAAGTTTAATACTAATATCGAAGACTTGTTTACAGAAGTAACTAACGGAATTGAGTTTAGTGATTTGGGTATTGCGTTATTGAATAATTATAGACCGTCCACAAGCCAAGTAGCCATTAGAAAAGCACAAACACCCAATTCATTTATTGGTAGACATATTATTGCTTAAATACTAGCATGGCTAGAAGATTTCATAAAGGTTTATATAATTTAAAAAACCCACAAAAGTATGTAGGTAAACACGCACCTAGGTTTAGATCTGGATGGGAAGCAACATTTATGAGAATGTGTGATAATCACCCAAGTGTTTTAAGTTGGGCAAGTGAACCGGTAAGAATACCATATAGACATCCGTTTACAGGAAAGTGGACGATGTATGTTCCAGACTTTATTATGATATATGTAAATAAACGTGGTAAAAAAATTGCTGAGATGGTGGAAATAAAACCAAAAAGTCAGACAACAATGGAAAGTATTAAGTCGCAAAAAGAAAAAGCTGATGTTATAATTAATCAAGCAAAGTGGAAAGCGGCGGCTGAATGGACAAAAAGAAAAGGAATTAGATTTAGGGTCTTGAATGAAGACTCAATCTATGCTATAAAGTAATATGAATAAAAAATTAGAAGATACATTTGATTTACCAAACATAGAAGATATGATAGCGGAACAAGAATCTGCAGAGGAAAATCAACAAGAAGCATCTGAAAATAAAACTACAGAAGTAGTTGAAGAAACAGTAGAACAACCAGAACAACCAGATGAAGCAGTAATAAAAAAAGCATTATCAACAGCTCAAAAAATTGACAATGCTTTACCGCAAGTTAAAAACTTGGAAGCACATGATGGTGATATGGATGATTTTTCAGATGAAGCAATGAAGTCATATCGTGAACTAATGGATTTAGGTATGAATTCTGAGGCTAGACACGCCGGTAAAATGTTTGAAGTAGCTTCTACAATGCTGAAAAATGCCGTAGAAGCCAAGAACGCAAAAGCTGACAAAAAGCTAAGAATGATTGAGCTACAGTTGAAAAAACAACGTGTAGATCAGTGGGATAACAAGGGTACAAGCACTGATGAAGTCATAGAAGGCGAAGGATATGTGGTAGGAGACCGCAATAAACTACTAGATCAGCTGATTCAAAAGGTAAATGAAACCGATGATAAATCCGATAAGGAGGATAAATAAAAATATGAAGAGTTTTAAATCATATCTATCTGAAGCAGTAAAAGAGATTCCGTTAAGAATTAAAATAGCGGCAGAAGTTACTGATGACATGATGAACGTTATTGAAACAGAATTATCTAGATTTGATGTAGTATCTGTTTCTAAACCAACTAAAACTATTATGCAAGAGCATCCATTGGACTTTGGTACAAAGATTAGAAACACTGAAGTTTATATAATTGATGCAGTAGTACACTTACCAGTATCGCATGAAACAATTAGAAGAAACCTTTCCGACAAGTTAGGTTTAGTTTATGACTACGTTGTAGTCAAAGGTCCTAATGATCCTATTGAGGCAGAGAACGAAGCAGAAGTGGCAAGACAACAAGCCAATGCAGAAGACTATCAACCTAAAATGGGTAAAGAGTACAGCGAAGATGAGCAGTACAAAGACGCAGATAAAATTGCTGGTGAAGAACACAAAAAGAATTTCCTACAAACATTGATCGATAACAAAGCAAAAGATCCAGACAGAGCAAACGTTGAAGTTGAAGGACCATTGAGTGTCGCAACTAAAACAGATGCAAAAGATTCAAGTGAACCAAGAGAGTCAGAGAAAGGTGCCAAATCACCTTTGTCAAATGACAATAGAGGTAAAAAATAATGATGGAAGCTCAAGCAAAATCATACACAATCACAGTTGAAGATCTAGGAAGTTTTGATCTAGACGAAGATAGATCAATTGCACCATCAATTGAATTTGCTTTAAAGCAAAGTGGTGTTGCAGATGCAGTAGTTGATCAAAACGAATTTAATTCATCTATGGTAGAAGTTGTAACAACAGCTACACAAGACGAGCTTGAAAGAGCTTTACAAAGAGACGATTTACAAGCAGAGGTATCTATGAACGAAGACAATGAAGAGATGGTACATTCACCAGCCGGTCAGTTCAAGCAAGATGATTTCACTTCAGGCGTTAAAGCACAAAAGAAATTCAAATACGTTCCAGCTAAACATGGAGACAATCCATTAACCAACGAAGACGAAGCTGTGACAGAAGATCGCTTTGAGGCTTTGATGAGTGAATATAAATCATTTGTTGCTGAAAGCGACTCAAAAAAAAAGACTCAATAATCAGTGAAGCTGGACAAATAGCACAAATCCTACAAAGGGATTACGGCAATCATGTGGCACGTACACAGGCAAAGATCCAAGATGATTTTAAAGCGGCAGGTGTAGAAGAACCATTCAACATAATGTCAGAACCGTTGTTTACCAAGTCAGCAGAATCAATTTTTCGTATGGGTAGACGTGGAGGCGGACAACCAGGCCTAAAAGCAATTGGTGGAATTGAAGACCTAACACGTAATCTAAAAGATATACAGTTGGGTGTGTCCATAGCAGGTTTCCAACCACAGGCACTAAAACAGCTGGATCCAAACGTGATCAAAAACAGAATAAAAGCCATTCCATCAGGAGAGCCATTTAGTAACATGGAAGGATACATTGAAACTAAAGAAGATGCTTACAAAATAGTACGTATTAGAAATTTGTATTTGAACATATTGTCGCAAATGGAACTATCTAGTAGATTAGATCCAGGCAAAGCAAAAGACATACCAGGCAAAGTAGGCGGTGCATTTGATAGAGCGGCACAGGCAGTTGGCACAAACACTGGTAACTATCAATCTATAGTAGATCAATAAACAAGCATTAAGACACAGTTAAGGAAACCACCCGCGAGGCGGAGCGGCCAAGACACCCATGATTTCGACCGCGAACATACAAAACACATACACAAAAGCTAATACAACACATACACATAAATCGCATACAACATATATAACACATACACATAAATCGCATACAACACATACAAAAAGTCGCATACAAAAATATAACATAATTTAAAACCTACACACACAATTTAAATAAGTGTATGTTTAACAAGATAGATATTAACAACATTGAAATAGTTGAAATTGAAGCAACAACATATTGTAATGCAGGATGTCCTTATTGTGCTAGACACGATCATGGCACTAGTAAAACAATAGAGTCGTTGCCTTTGAGACATATTCCGTTTGAAGTGTTTAATCAATTACGAGAAGATTTAGATTTTACATCCCGCAATAAATCAAAAGATGTAGAGCTTTGGTTTGTTGGAAATTTAGGAGATGTAATAATGCATCCACAGTTGCCACAGATATGGGAGTACTGTGTTAAGAATTTTGGAAAAATAGAAGTAGAAACTAATGGCGGTATTAGACCTATTAAGTTTTGGCAAGAAGCAGGTAGAATCAGCAAAGAAGAAAGCCAGAAAGCCAGTGACCCAGCTACAATGACTTTTGCTATTGATGGATTAAAAGACACTAATCACTTGTATAGAAAAGGAGTAGATTGGGATAGACTAATAGCCAATGTTGAAGCCTACATCAATGCTGGTGGCGATGCTACTTGGAAGTATTTGGTCTTTGAGCATAACAAACATCAAGTAGATGAAGCAGAAAGACTTGCTAAGAAATTAGGATTTACAAAGTTTCTTCCTCAGTATTCGACCAGATACAGTGACGACATTTATGATGATGAACAGATTGAATTAAGAGAAAAAGAAGGAAATTTTTTATCATCTGATGTTGATAAAGTAATTGAAGAAGAAGCACGTAGATTGAATATTGATTTAAAAAATCCAACTAATGATATTGAATGCAAATCTTTTGTAAAAAATAAAATATACATAAACTCACATGGTAGAGTTTGGCCATGCTGTTGGCATTCGTTAGAATATGACACAACTAAACTTATGTTACAAAAAACTGAACCATGGATGATACCTTTTATTGAAAAAAGATTTAATGACTATACCAAATATTCATTAAAAGAAATTGCCAGTTCACGACTTTGGAAACAAATGACTGATGCATGGGAAACTGAAAAAAGAAATAATGATGGAAGTTTAAAAATGCAGTTGTGTTACGATAAATGTTCAAATAGTAAATGGAAGTTAACTTGTAATATATCTAAACGTGATTAGTCCGTAAATATTTTTATGTTACGAGATGAGTACACAAAAATCTTTTATGACATTGTTCGCGAGACAAAAGATATTCATTCCCTAGAACTGCCTATTCATCTCGAAGCATACATCGTGATGTTATTATCATCATTTGTGGACAAGCCAGACTTCTTACCCAAGTTATCCTTTGCAGAAAATTTATTAAAGTTAAACAAATATAGTTCATTACCTGCAAAGGATTTGGGTGATGTTTGTTTGTTTGTAACCGGTGTATTCCCCACGTACAACGCCTCTAGTGGTTTAGATGTGTCTTACTATACATTTGTTGGAAAGAGTAGCTACAGCCACGTTAAATTTGGTTTAAACGGGGAATTATTTGCTGAATTATCAGATAAGTTTGAATATTTGTGTAGATTCATTAATATGTCTATTGGAATAGACAATAGAAACCAGTATTTTAATCTACGTCATTAACTGCGTATATAAATATACGTATGGTACATAAAAGTCTAGACGGAAATTTAACTAAAAAAGCATACGCAAAAACCAAGTATACAGAAGCTCAGTTACTTGATCTAAAACAATGTGCTGACAAGAAAACTGGTTATTTGCAATTCATGAAAAATCATATGTGGATTCAACATCCTACTAAAGGACGTATGAAATTTGAGCCATTTGAGTACCAAGAGAGATTGTTAGAAACATATAATAATAATAGATTTGCAATCGCCATGTGTGCAAGGCAAACTGGTAAAACAACCTGTGCGGCAGGATACTTGTTATGGTATGCTATGTTTCATCCAGATGTTTTAATATTGATTGCGGCACACAAATATCAAGGTGCCCAGGATATCATGCAACGTGTAAGATTTGCTTATGAAGAATCACCTGACTATATCAGATGTGGAGTAACAAGTTATAATAAAGGATCAATGGATTTTGATAATGGTTCTAGGATTATAGCACAAACCACAACTGAAACAACAGGTAGGGGTATGTCTATATCTTTAGTTTACATGGATGAGTTTGCATTCGTTGAACCACAACAGAAGGCCAGTGAGTTTTGGACTTCACTATCTCCAACATTGTCAACAGGTGGTAAGTGTATTATTACATCAACACCAAACAATGATGACGATGTGTTTGCAGGACTATGGAGAAGTGCAAATAAAAAAGTTGACGAATTTGGTCAACCTACTAGAGATGGTACAGGTATCAATGGCTTTAGAGCAATAAATGTACATTGGTCAGAACATCCAGATAGAGATGAACAATGGGCCAAAGATGAACGTGCAAGAATAGGTGAAGAAAGATTTAGACGTGAGCATGATTGTGAATTTATCGCATTTGATGAAACACTAATCGATGGATTAAAATTAATCACATTAGCAGGAAAAGATCCTTTATACAAAACAGGTCAAGTACGTTGGTATGAAAGGCCTAGAAAAGGAAACACTTATGTTGTAGCCTTAGATCCTAGTTTAGGTACAGGAGGAGATTATTCAGCAATACAAGTTTTTAGTTTACCGGAGTTTACACAGGTAGCTGAATGGCAACATAACAAAACAACAGTACAAGGACAAGTTAGAACACTACTAGGTATTTTAAAAGATTTAGATACTCAATTAAAAGAACAAGGAACACCGCAACCGGAAATTTATTGGACTATAGAAAATAATACTTTAGGTGAAGCGGCCATTGTTGCTATTGAAGAAATGGGTGAAGATAGATTTCCAGGTTTCTTTACACATGAACCTAGACGTGCTGGACAACAAAGACGTGATGTACATAAACGTAAAGGATTTAATACAACACACAAAGCAAAACTATCTGCTTGTTCAAGATTAAAAAATTGGGTTGAAACAGGTAAGTTACAAATACATAGTAGAAACTTAATTAGAGAGCTTAAAGTATTTGTTGCAAAAGGAAATTCATTCTCAGCTAAATTAGGAGAAAATGATGATTTGGTATCTGCTAGTTTACTGTGTTGTAGATTAGTCGGAAATTTAGCAAAATATGATCCTATATTTGAACAAAGTTTAGGACAACGTGATGATGAAGATGGTGAAGGTAATATTGTGCCTATGCCAATGATTATATAGATAGATAAATAACAATATGGCAGTAGATTATAACATAGTAGCTGAAAAAATATTTCGTATTCTAAAAGGACGTGGTTATTCTGTACAATTATTTGATGCAGAAGATGGCAATGAAATTGTTGATCCAAAAAAAGCAAGATTCTTTTATATACAGGAGCCTAATTTAATGGTAAATCTAAGTATAGAAAATAGTGAAGTAAAGCTACATAAAGGACCAGAATCTATAGATGAAGTAGCATCTACAGTGGCTTCTTTAAAGAAATTAGCCAGAGATAACTTATTAGACTTTGATTTACGTGAATTTGGAAGGGAAATTAAGCCTAAAAATTATAGTTTTAGGTTAAATAACAATATGGAACAGATTAAAACAGAAGGCTATTCAGCCATTGCAGGCACGGTAAAAACTAGTACTCAAAAACTAGAAAATGCCAAGCTATTAATTAAACACAGATCTCCAGTGAATGAAGAAATTCCTGGTGCAAGATCAAGAAACATTTCAGCATTATACATTGAAAACGGTCAAGGTGAAAGATTTAAATATCCTTTCATTCACTTGAATGGTGCAAGAGCGATGACACGTCACGTACAAAATGGTGGTAACCTTTACGATGAAGTTGGTCAAAGTATTGTAAACATGAGTGAACAAATGAGTAAGATCAGAGAAGTATTAAATGTAATGAGACGTTCTCCTGCAATACAAGAACAAGGTGGTTCTGTTTATAATTCTATGTTAACAAGACAAGACAGATTAAGAGAAACGATCAAAAAATTAACTACTATTGAAGGTTACAACAACTATGTAGAAAATTTTGCTAGACACGAAAGCAAAGAATATGATCAAGACACTCTAAACAAACTAAAAGAAAAATTTACAGTTAGTTCAATGGACAACAGAGTTGCTGAACTACTTCCAATGATACAAGAAATACATGATGAAGAAATCAATGACAATGCGTCATTAAGAAATCGTATCGCAAAAGAATTAGAAAAAGGTGCAATAGAAATGCATCCTAGATCAGCAGGACAATCAGAGTATGCACCATCAAACATAATGAAGTTTAATGATAGCAAAGCTGAGTTGGCTTACAAGATTTCAGATTTAGCCGCAAGAGCTAAAAACGATGAAGTTTCTGTATTCTTAGCTAGAATGTCAGACAAACTAACAGGCATTGACAAAGACCCAATGGTGCAAGATGATGTTGCAACTATTAGATCAATTCTTGCAAAAGTAAAAGATCCAGCAGAACAAAAAGATGTAGCTAGTAATGAATCAAAAGATTTACCAGAGCTATCAAAATTAGATGAAAGCTTCGATAGAATTTTAGGTATGTATTCAGATACAATGAATTTTGAAGATGCTGAAACTTTAGCTAAAGCAAAAGACAAGTTTACTTACATTGGTAAAAATGTAAATCCAAAAGTAAGTTACAACAGTTGGTTAAAAGATATTAAATCAAAAGAAATTGATGATCCACAATTAAAAGATAGAATTCAAAACAAAGGTGCGTATGGTGTATCAGGTGATAACCATGCTAAATGGTCACAAGAATATAGAGCCTACAAAGCAGAAGCTGAAGGTGAAACAGAAGCACCAGTTGAAACAAGTGATATACCACAAGGTGACTTTTCAGAAAATGATGCGGCAGATTTAGAGCATGATTTTGAAGAGTACAGAGATGCAGTACATGATTCAATCAAAACAGATGCTCATTACCAGGGTAAATCAAAAGAAGAAATTATTGATATGTTAAGAAAAGAAGCAGACTCAATTGGATATGCAGATGTATCAGACGGTGACAGACACCCATCAGAACCAGACTAGTTAAACAGAATTGCTGATGAAATGTCAAAAGAAGAAGCTTCACCGGAAACTGTTAATGCAGAAAATATGCAAGGTACAGATAAATTACCACATCATTCAGATGAATTAGCTAGAATGGTAGCATTATCAGGAATTAGATAAACCAAATCTTAGGAGAGTTTATGAAATTACCAAAGTTTAAAATGCCAAAAATGCCAAATGTTGGTAAGATGGCCAATGAAGCAAAAGGTAAAGTAACAGGCGCAGTATCAGGAGCAACTGATAAAGTAAAAGGCGCAGTATCAGGAACATCAAAAAAAGTTACTGGTGCAATTAAGAACTTAAATCCATTTAAAAAATAGATTGACTTCGGAGCAACAAAAAGGTATACTAAAGAATAATTAGTACCGAAATGCATGGTGGGAAATCAAGGTGTAATTCCTTGGCTCTTCCAGGAACCGTAAAGTCGGAGCGCCACCCGGTACAGTCCGCTGTCGAATGAAGGCCTGGAAAAGTCTAGTTCTACAATGTAAAGTTAACAGTGGCAATACGGAAACGTAAATAAAACTGTTATGAGTACAACAAAAAAAACATTATTAATGATATTATACTACTCAGGCATTCTTGCTTTAAGTAGATTGATACCACATCCACCTAACTTCACACCAATCATAGCCATGGCTGTTTTCATGCCATACATGATCCGTGATGTTTATACAGCGATGTTGATTCCACTAGTGGCGATGTTTATATCTGATTTATATTTGGGTATGCATTCATCGATGTTTTGGGTTTATGGAAGTATAATGTTATGTACACTATTAAGTACATCAACATTAAAACAAAAATCCTTAACACATTTGGCATCAGTATCAGTAGGATCAGCAGTAATGTTTTATGTGATAACAAATTTTGCTGTATGGTTGACGTCTACAATGTATCCAAAAACATTAGAAGGATTAGTTATGTGTTACACGATGGCTATTCCATTTTTTCAAAATACATTCGTGAGTACTATTTTATATGTTTCTGTATTATTTGCAATATATGAAACAGCTAAAAGGAGTTATTCATGGCTAAAAAGACAATACTTGTAATACTACTATTCTTTACATGGGGATTTATTTTTAATTCCGTAAATGCAGAAGAAACAAATAATTGGAATTCAGAATCTTTATATGAAAAAGATGACACACCAGTTGTCACTATAACAGTTTACGTATTAAGAGATCCTACATCAAAAACAACAGAATCAATGAGTGTAGATTACGTTGACAGTTATACAATACAAAACACAAACACACAAGACACAGTACAAGCAATTAAAAGAATTACCGGACTGACAGTTATACAATCAGGATCAACAGGACAACAAACGTCAGTATTCATGAGAGGAACTAATTCTAATCATACTATGGTTGCAATAAATGGTGTCGCAATAAAAGATCACTCTACAACAGGTGGATTGCACGACATAGGTTCTGATTTTATCAAACACGTTACCGCAATACAAGTTGTAAAAGGTTCACAAGGAACACTATTTGGTGCAAACGCAGTTGGTGGTGTAATTAATTTTATTACTACAGGCAAGTACGAAAACTCAATTTCAACAACTGTAGGATCTAACAATACAAAAAGTTTAACTTTAAAAGTACACAAATATATCAACAATCATTCTATTAGTTTTACAGCAGATGGAACAACTTCAGATGGTATATCAGTTGCACCAACTGGAACTGAAAAAGACGGATTTGATGCAAACAATTTTACATTAGATACTGAAAGTAAATATGATGGTTTTGATTTAAGAACCACAATAATGAAACGAACTAGTGATGCTGACTTAGACAGCGGCACATCAGATGACTTAGATTACACATCCAAAAGTGATATGAATCTTTATCAAGTTGGTAGCAAAATTGATAACTCATTAGGTTTTAGTAATTTTACATTCTCTAGAACAGAATACGATAGAGAATATGTTAATGGTACTGAAATTGACACATATGATTCCAATTCAAATACTTTTATTTTTACTAACACAATACAAAATGAAGAAATTGATTTTACACCAGGAATTGAATATGAACAGTTTGACGGTACGTTTAATAACACAGGTTCATACACATCATCTGTAGACAAAGAAGGAAACAATGCATCTGTTTTTTTAAACAGTAATGTCAATGTTGGAGAAGACTTTTTATACTCAATAGGTATAAGACATGACAATCCAAGTTTGTTTGGCGACTACACAACTTATAGATTGGGTGGAGTATATACCGTAACAAATAACTTTAAATTAAAAAGTAATTACACAACAGCAGTAAAAACACCTACGTTATACGAACTGTACGGGGCAGACAGCTATGGTTACAGTGGTAATGCTAACTTACAACCAGAAGAAGCACAAACAATTGATATAGGGTTTGAATATAAGTTTAACAATCATTCGTTGGACTTTGTATATTTTGATACAGACTTAGATAATATGATCACATATGGTAATAGTACATATTCTAATGCATCAGGAAAATCCAATAGACATGGTGCTGAAATAAAAACAACATCAACGATAAATGAAAATGTATTTCTTAGAAATGGATTGACTTGGACGATTGCACAAGACAGCAATAACAAACAAGTTACAAGAAGACCTAGGTGGCAATCATTTTCAGCAGTTGATTGGATACTAGGTAAATCAAACAATTCACTTGAATATGTGTATATGGGAGAACATCTAGACATCGATTCATCAACTTATGCTACAATTACTAAACCAGCAGTAGGTGTAGCCAACTTTCATACCAAATATGAAGTAGCAAAAGATACCAATATTGTGTTGTCTTTAAACAATATAACAGACAAAACGTATGAAAGACCAGACGGATATAACCAAGATGGACGTAATTTTATGTTAACCTTTAAAAAGAACTTTTAATTTTTTAGGTTGACATTTCCGTCATAAATAGATATACTAGTGTTTAATGTTAGTAATGATATTGAACACTATTATATACAAACATAGGCAAACATAGGCTAACAAAGGCTAACAAAGGCTAATATAGGCAAAGGAGAAATAATATGGCGACTTTAGCAGAAATAAGAGCGAAGCTATCAGAACAAGAAACAAAACAAAAAGGTGGTAGCACAGTAGGGGATAATGCAATTTATCCATTCTGGAATATTCCAGAAGGCACAACATCAACACTAAGATTTTTACCAGACGGCAATAAAGATAATACATTCTTTTGGCAAGAAAGAGCTATGATCAAATTACCATTTCCTGGTATTAAAGGTTCACAAGATACAAAACCTACTCTAGTACAAATTCCTTGTATGGAGATGTTTAATGAACCATGCCCAATTTTATCTGAAGTAAGGACTTGGTTTAAAGATCCTGCACTAGAAGATATGGGAAGAAAATATTGGAAAAAAAGAAGTTACATTTTCCAAGGTTATGTAGTTAATTCTACATTAGACGAACAAGAGACACCGGAAAATCCAATTAGACGTTTTGTGATTAATCCGTCAATCTTTAACATTATCAGATCAGCATTAATGAATCCTGATATGGAAGATCTACCAACTGATTTAGAATCAGGTAGAGATTTTAAATTGACTAAAACACAAAAAGGTGGCTATGCAGATTATTCAACATCTACTTGGTCGTTCAAAGCAAGATCATTAAGTGAATCAGAAAGAGGTGCTATAGACCAGTATGGTTTGTTTAATCTTTCAGACTTTATGCCAAAGAAACCTTCAGCAGAAGAACTTGGTGTAATGCAAGAAATGTTTAAAGCATCTGTAGATGGTGAACTGTATGATCCAGATAGATTTGGTCAATACTATAAGCCAGCAGGTTTTAATTCTAGAGGTGGAAACACATCTAGCTCTGCTAGTACAACAACTACAGTTAACAAAACTGTTGAAACTCCTGTTGCTACTACACCTGCCCAACCTGTACAAACAGAAGCAGTACAACCAGCAGTACAACCAGCAGTAGCTACTCCAGTAGCACCTGCACCTGCACAGGTAACTGTTAATGAAACAGTAACAGCAACGGCAACTGACACAGCTAAACCGGCCGCTGGAGTATCAGCAGACGACATCTTAGCAATGATCAGAAGTAGACAAGCTAACAAATAAAAGTTAAAATGTATTCAAGTGGAGAAGTATTAATTTATTTCTCCACAAGAATCAGCAAGGAGATATTATGGTAAGACCATTTGATGTAAGTAAATTTAGAACAAGTTTAACAAAAAGTATACAAGGAATCTCTACAGGTTTTGATTCTGATCCTACAGATTGGGTATCAACAGGAAACCACACACTCAATTATTTGATTAGTGGAGATTTTAATAAAGGAATACCTCTAGGTAGGGTAACAATGTTAGCAGGTGAATCAGGTTCAGGTAAGAGTTTGATTGCATCAGGTAACCTTATTGCTAATGCACAAAAACAAGGAGTTTTTTGTATAGTGATGGATTCGGAAAATGCATTAGACGAAGCATGGTTAAATGCATTAGAAGTAGACACATCACCAGAAAAACTTTTAAGAATTAGTGTTGCAATGGTAGATGATGTTGCTAAAATTATTAGTGACTTCATTATAAATTATAAAAAAGATTATGAAGACAAACCAGCAGAAGAAAGACCAAAAATTTTATTTGTGGTTGACAGTTTAGGTATGTTACTAACACCAACAGATAGAGATCAATTTCAAAAAGGTGAAATGAAAGGTGATTTAGGAAGAAAAGCCAAATCATTGACAGCACTAATCAGAAACACAGTAAACTTAATTGGTGCTTTAAATATTGGATTAGTTTGTACCAACCACACGTATGCATCACAAGATATGTTTGATCCAGATGATAAAATATCAGGCGGACAAGGCTTTGTTTATGCATCAAGTGTAGTAGTTGCTATGCGTAAATTAAAACTTAAAGAAGATGAAGATGGCAATAAAATAACTGATGTCATGGGAATACGAGCCGCTTGTAAAGTAATGAAAACTAGATTCAATAAACCTTTTGAAGGAGTACAAGTAAAAATTCCTTATGGGGCAGGAATGGATCCATATAGTGGTATGGTAGAACTTTTTGAGAAAAAAGGATTGCTAGTAAAACAAGGAAATAGACTAAAATATATTGATAGAATGGGTAAAGAACATATTCATTTTAGAAAACAATGGACAGGTGAAAATTTAGATTTAGTAATGGCTGAATTTAAAGAACCAACACCATCAAGTAAAACAAAGGATGTAGAGAATGATGACACAGACGGAAATCGAGCTTCTAATAGAGACATGGCAGAAACTGAGTAACTACGTTCCTGCAAAAGACAGGTTAGATGCCGCTAAAGCCTTTGTGCTATTATTAGACGAGTATGGGTTAGATGATCAAGCTCAGCAAGAGTTTAAAGATGTTGATGATTATCTAGCTGATGCTATTGATGGTTACTATCTTGATACAGATGATGATGAAGACTATTCAGAAGATTATGGAAGTGATGCAGAAAGTGATGATTATTAATGGCAAAATGGTATAATATAGTTTCACAAAACTTGAGTAAACTTCCTGACTGTATAGACCATTTTGAAGATCAGTTGGAAGAAGCTAGAGTAGAAACTGGCATGAAAGGAAATATTGAAAAGAATGCTAGTAATGTTCCAGGAATAGTAGAACATAGGTTTAACCAATTGCAAGAAATTGAAGCCATCTTAGAATTTCTAAATATTAAATTAAGACAAGTAAAAAGCAAATACTATAGAACATATTTAGAAAACTATCAACGAGCATTAACATCAAATGATGTAAAAAACTATATTGAAGGAGAACAGGAAGTAGTAGACACTTCGAATCTAGTAAATGAGTTTGCATTATTGAGGAATAAGTTTTTAGGATTGTTAAAAGCTATTGATTCAAAGCAGTTTCAAATTAATAACATTGTAAAATTAAGGGTAGCAGGGTTAGATGATGCGGAATTATTTGCAAAAAAATAATTTTGTGTTATAATAATATATGAGAACAATACTTTTTATAGCAATACTGTTGGTAATACCAATATTATTTTGGACAACTGATTTAATAGAAGATACGCCCAAAAAACAAACTAAAAAAGTTCAAAAAATTATTAAAACAGAACACTCTGTAATTGAAGTAGTACAGTATAAGGACGACAAGCATAAGTTTATTCATGCAATAAAAAAATGCTTAAATGAAATAGAAAAAGATATGCCGAAAGATCAACTGATACCAACTGCATTAATAATAGCTCAAGCGGCACATGAGTCAGGTTGGGGAACATCTAGATTTGCCAAAGAAGCATATAATATTTTTGGCATTCGTACTTGGGATAAAAACGAGGAGCAAATAAAAGCTAGAGGCAATCCAGACGCAAAATGGGGAATAAAAGTTTTTAGTGATTGGTGTGACTGTACAGCATATTATTATGATTTGTTAAATCGTCATCCAGCATATGAAGGTTTTAGAACGGCTAGAGGAATGATGTTAAAGTTTGAAGAAAAAGCAGATGCTATAACACTAGCAAAATTTTTAACTGAATTTAGTGAACTAGGACAAACATATACACGAAGAATTGAAACTACAATACATCAATTAAATGAGACATATCTAGATGAGCACGGCAATATTAAAGATTAAAGACGAAGTAAACGTTAAATTTGAAGGTCTAGATGTATCTACTAGACGTAAAATTTCTGATAAGTTAAAGTTTTTCGTACCGTATGCATATCATTTACCTGCATACAAGCTAGGTAGATGGGATGGTAACATACGTTTTTGTGATATAGGAGCAAGAACCTATTTGAATTTGTTAGACAGGGTGTTGCCTACTATTGAAGAAAATGGATACGAAATTAAAATTGAGGATTATAGAAAAAATATAGATATTTCTTTTGATAAAATTGACAAACAATATTTTGCTGACAAAGTATGGCCAGCGAATCATCCAGTAGCAGGAGAACCAATTGTGTTAAGAGATTATCAAGTACAAGTAATTAATGATTATATCAGTAATCCACAGAGTTTACAAGAAGTAGCCACAGGTGCTGGTAAAACAATTATAACAGCCGCACTATCTAAGATGTGTGAAAAGTTTGGAAGAACTATTGTAATTGTTCCTAATAAAAGTTTGGTAACACAAACAGAAGCAGACTATAAAACAGTTGGTTTAGACGTTGGTGTGTATTTTGGAGAACGTAAAGAACTAGGACACACACATACTATTTGTACTTGGCAAAGTTTGAATAACTTACACAAGAAATCAAAAAAATCAGAAGCTGATTTTCCTATTGATGAATTTTTAGATAATGTATCGTGCGTTATGATAGATGAAGTACACATGGCACGTGCAGACGTGCTTAAAACGTTATTAACGGGGCCTTTTGCGGGTATACCTATTAGATGGGGACTAACAGGAACGATACCAAAAGAAGAATTTGAACAAGTAAGTTTAGAAGCATCAATTGGCAAAGTGTCAAACAAACTGTCAGCAAGAGAATTACAAGAAAGAGGTGTACTAGCACAATGTCATGTTAATGTTATACAAACACAAGACATGAGATCATTTAGAAGCTATCCAGAAGAAGTAGCATATCTAGTAAGTGACCCAACCAGATTACAATTTTTAAGCAATCTAATTGAAGAAATGCGTCCGGGCGGAAATACTCTAATACTAGTTGATAGAATTAAGTCGGGTGAAGTACTAGCAGACCTAATTCCAGACGCAGTTTTTATACAAGGTAAAACAAAACTAGAAGATAGAGAAGAAGAATATAGCGAAGTAGCAACAGAAAAACACAAAGTATTAATTGCAACATACGGTGTCGCGGCTGTGGGTATCAATATACCAAGAATATTTAACTTGGTGCTTGTAGAACCCGGAAAGAGCTTTGTAAGGGTAATACAAAGTATCGGAAGGGGCATAAGAAAAGCAGAAGATAAAGACCATGTACAAATTTGGGACATAACTTCTAAATGCAAGTATTCAAAAAGACACTTAACAACAAGAAAAAGGTTTTACAAAGAAGCCAATTACCCGTATACTGTAAGTAAGGTAAACATATGAAAATTTTAACACCAGACAACCATAGTTATAATCTAAACAAAGTTCCTGAACTCGTTGATGATCTTCAGTACTGTGTATTAGATACTACAAATCCAAAAAATATTGATTTCTTTTTTATTCCATTAATTTTTTTAGAGTCATTTAATGCACCTAGCATGGTACTAGAAATAAAAGGTGTTAATATTCAAATGCCAATTGATTGGAGCATAATGGTGATTGAAAGAGAGTTAGGACAATGTGAGATGGTTCCATTAACAAGTTTAAATGATAGAGGCTTTGAAGCATTAACAATGAACCCATTAACAACAGGACTAATAAATTCAGCAGAAATAAAAGTAGTAAATGTATTTCAAGAGGTTAAATGGTATTTTCCAAAACTTAAATTTGGACATATTATTGCTGTTCCACTAGGTGAAGGAGAAAATCCAGACTGTTTGTATTTTGCAAAAGATATTAATCAATTACCAGATACAATGGATGTAGGATCTTTCTTTTAATGGCAAAAAAACAATTAAACCTAAATCAAATGCTATACAATATCGATATTGGTAATATGGATTGGTATGACAGTTTAGATGAAGAAGAAAAAAAGTCATTTTCACCATATGTAGCTATGCGTTTTGTATCAAGTATCAAAGGAAACAAATATTTACAAGAATCATATATTGAAAATATCAATGAATTCTGTAATAGAGACTTTTCTACGTTACAGAAACATCATGATACTAGTAGGTTATTTTGGAAGTTATTATGCTTATGTGGATCAGGAAAGAAAATGTTTCATCCATGGATCAAAGCACCTAAAGGAAACAAACGTAAAAAAGGAAAAGTAGAAGAATTTCTATCAGAAGTTTATCCAAATGCAAAAAACGATGAACTACAGTTATTGAAATCCACATTAACAAAAAAAGAAATTTCACAATTAGCCAAAGATGCTGGCTATTCAGATAAAGACATTAAGTTGATAAAATGATCGATAAAAAACAATTAGACAGAATTGAGAAGAAGTTAGACAAGTTGGAAAAGAAACTTGATAGCCATATTGAAGAAATATGGACGGTTTATAAACCCATAAAAGAACTATTAAAAAAGCTAGAAAGATTTAAGTTATGGTAGAACATTTAATGGTACAACAACAAGTCAAAAGCAAATGGCAACACATGGTTGGTGTCATATGCCTTAATCAAACTTATAGAAAACAAGTTAAACAGGTGTTGCCAGAGTTATTCAAAAGATATCCAAATGCTGTAAAATTTATACGTGGCAGAGTAAAAACACAACAAAGAATATTGAAGCCACTTGGTATGTGGAAAGTTAGGGCTAAGAGATTAAGAGGTATGAGTGTAGACTTCTTGAGTTGGAATGGAAAAGAAGCATCTGACTTATACGGAATAGGCAAGTATGGCAGTGATAGTTATAAAATATTTTACAAGAATGAAATACCAAAAGATGTGCAAGACAAAGAATTAAAAAAGTATATAGAAAAATTATGAAAAGTTTACTAAAAATATGGCAGTATGCATTAGGATCATTCTCAGATGATAAAACTAAAGATTATGACAGACAAGTTTTAATCATTAGAACATTTTGGGTAATATTGCATATTGTCACTTGTTTAATGATTATACTTGGCAATGGCCATTTAATGGGGTGGTGGTAATGACGTTTACTTGTAAATTCTGCAACAAAACATTTAGTTCAGAGCATACATTGATTGCTCATATGTGTGAACCAAAAAGACGTTGGACAAATAGAAATGATAAAAACGTTCAATTGGCTTTTAGGTGTTATCAGCACTTTTGGAGAATAACTTCTTCAACTATGAAAACTGAAAGAAATTATGAAGACTTTATGACTAGCAAATATTATACTGCATTTGTAAAGTTTGCAAATTATCTTTCTGATGTGTATGTGTCTTCAATTGAAAACTATGTTGAATGGTTATTAAAAAACAGAGTTAGAGTTGACAGATGGTCAACTGACACAGTATACGAAGAATATATCAAAGAGTATGCTGTAAGAGAGTCGGCTGATAGAGCAGTTGAAAGAACGATACTCACAATGAAGTCATGGGGTGAACAAAACCATATGCCATGGAATACATTTTTTACAAAATGTTCCAAACCAAGAACTATACATTTAATTAGATCTGGTAAAATATCACCATGGGTATTGTATAATTCAAATTCTGGGTTACAATTTTTAGAATCATTGACACCACAAGAAATGATTATGATAGAAGATTATGTTTCACCAGGACAGTGGGCTAGTAGATTTAACCAAAGCAAGGAGGATGTATCTTTTGTAGTAGAAATTACAAAAGCATCATTTATATAATGACAAAATTGAGCAAACAAGAAATATCAGATTTGAACTCTATAGCTACTGCAATGACTTTGTCAGAAACTGAAAGAAAACACTTGATTGAAGAGTGGGGAAAATTACAGGTATTGGTTAAGGTATCTGATAAAGAAATATTTGATAAAAACAAAACACTTATTCAAAATGCATTAAGTGAAATGGAAAGTTTGGGAAAAAGAGTTAAAATGATTGAAATATACATGGGCTCTTTGAAAAACAGAATTGAAGAACAAGTGAATAGTAATAAAAAACAACTGAAAGATATTAGTAAAATCAAGATATGAAAATAGCTAAAACTGATATAGACATTGATACAGCAGATAGAGAACAGGTATTAAAACACTTGAAACATATCCCAGCTGGGATCAAAGATAAGGATAGAATGAAGAAACACAATACAGGTGTTTACTTTACTGATATTCCAGTTAATCCGTTGGCTAAAGTTTCTAATATTGAATACAAAGAAGCAGAAGAAAGAGGATATTTTAAATTAGATATTTTAAATGTCTCTCTTTACAAAGATGTTAAAGATGAACAACATCTAGACAAACTGGTATCACAGGAGCCATTATGGGAATTACTAGAACAAGAAGATTTCAGCAAACTATTATTTCACGTAGGAGATCACAGTTCCATTTTAAAAACAATGAAGCCAAAAACAATAGAACAATTGGCAATGGTATTGGCAGTGATAAGACCAGCAAAAAGATATCTGTTAAAACAAAATTGGCAAGAGATTGAATCTAATGTTTGGAACAAACCAACAGACGGCAGTTACTACTTTAAGAAAGCTCATGCAGTGGCTTATGCTCATGCAATAGTAGTACAAATGAATTTAATCTGTGAAGATGCTGTATAAAATTTACTATATGGATAATTACAAGTATGCGTAAACACTTTAAACGAAATTGCTTCAACTATGTATCGGCTGTATATACATCTAGTATATTGTTATTGTTGGCTAATTTGTTTGTAGGTCTTTAATTAGTAGTTTTTTTTACTAGTGAAATATTTCTTCTAATTATTCTTTTTTTCATCACATTGTTTAAGCTAGTGGCTACACCAAATATAATTTCAACGTCTTTGGTAGTGAATGTTTTTATTTGATCTTTGAAACTGTCAAACTCTCTGTTAAGGAAAATATTGATGGGAATAGTTCTATTTGATTCCCACCACCACATTTCTCCCAGTTCTAGGAACTTTTCTTTCAGTGATTGAGTGGGTATTCTGTCGTAAATGTACATTGTTGTAACGTATTGGTCTTGATTTTGTATGATTCCTACATACTCATTCAAACCGTGCCGTATACAGCTTAAGAACGGGAATTTTTCTTTTAAATCTGCGTAATCCATTTTTTCCATAAATATCTATATGTCTAGTACTTATACATTATATATCTTCGCTGAACAACACCAGCTAAATGTGTCATCTCAAGTAAATAGTAATATGACTATGTACGATAAAAACATTTTACTATATCACGGCTTAGATAACAAGCTAAATTTTGCCTTTTTAGATCAAGACCGTAACAAGTATGATTTAACAGGTGATACAGTTTATTTCAGAGTTCAAGATATTGAATCAAAGGAAACTATATTTGCTAAAACAATGGATATTGATAGTGCCATAAACGGTACTGCTTCTGTTAGTTTTACAGCAACTGAATTGTATGAAGTAGCTGATGGTTTTTACAACTTCACAGCATACGTTGAAGATGCAACAAAAACTCAGTCAGTAATATACACAGATAGAGCCGGCCAAATCACAGGCACACTAGAAATCATTGATGGTGCAATACCAAAAGCCAGACCAACACAAAACACAACGGCATTTACGTTACGTAATACATTTTATTACAGCGATAATTTGTCAGGAGCATCAGAGCGTAATTTGACTGCTAGGAATCATACTATTTCTTTATACTCAACTAACTTTACCGGAAATGTAAGAATTGAAGGTAATTTAGATGACACACCTAGCAATTCAGATTCACATTGGTTTCCAATTGATGTAGTTGGTATGGGTATCAATGACATAACTATGACAGCTCATACAGGCCCAACTCCATTTTTCTTTCAATCATCTTGTAGACATATAAGAGTAAGATATAAAGCAGGTTCGGGTAATTCAGGTACTTTTGACAAAATGTTACTAAGGAATTAAAGTGTCAGATCATTTTCCATTGGTCCATAAAAATTTGAACGTGGCCGACAAACAAGTTTACATTGTTAATGAATATAACAGAGACAAAGACAAACAAGAAATAGTTCGTACGATAATTTTACCATTTATTGATGAAGCTGATTTTGAGATAAAATCATTAAATGCTTGTTATACGGAATGGGCAAAAATTGTGTTATCTGGATTAAATTTTCATGCTAAAACTTTTTGTTATGCAAAAGACTTTTCCAAGTGCGGCAAAGGTCATGCTGTGGAAAAAAGATTGTACCAACAATTAAAACACTACATAAGATTTCAGAAGTTAAGAATGTATCCAACAACCACACTTAACAATGAAGAATTTTTTAAGTTTTCCACAAACGTTGCCGCTTCAGATGTAATTTGGGATGAAACTTGTAATTCATATGAGGGAGATTTAACAACATTAACTTATACAATTAATGCCACTCGTAGAATAAAAGATGTTCATAAGATTTATTTAAACTTTCAAAATCATGATCCGGCACCATTAGAAGCCATGTTAAAATATTGGTCTTTTCAAATGATAAGTGAACCGACTGACGATTGCATGGTAGTTACGGATCAATATATAACACCGGAGTTAGCAAAGTTTCTTTCAGCTAAACAACCAGTTGCTATAATTGGTTTTAATGATAGTGACTATGATCATTTTAGTTCCGGAGAAGATGCTTATGTTATAATGAAAGAAAAAAATGTTCACTATATTCCTGCAAGTATTACTAAATTAGGATCTACTTTGATAGCCGAAGGATTGGCTAATCACAAAAGAAACGTTGGTGATACATATGAGTTATTAAAAATGTATCCGGAAAAAGTAGAAAACTTATGGAAATTTGCAGACAACTATAGAGTTAATTTTAATGATATATGTTTATCAATAGCAGATGCAATACTTCATGGAACCAAAAATCCATACAAACTTAACCTAAAAGGTTATAGTGGAATGATCCTTAAAGTTTAATTGACCTTTTAGTATTTTTGTCATATAATACTAATAATGGATTTACAAACTGTAATAATTTCGCATATAGGCGCTCGAGCAAAAAAGACTCCTTCTGGATGGATGTCTTTAGATTGTCCAATGTGTACTGACAAAAGAAAACGTGGTGGATTTAAATATTCAGAAATCATAAGTTATCATTGTTTTAATTGTGGATACAAAGCATCTTATACACCTGGTAGACTGTTAAGTAAAAGGATACGTGAGCTATTACTAGGTATTGGTGTACCAGATCAAAAGATTAAAGAGTTACAGTTACAAGCAATGAAAGAAAAAGATGATGACTTTCAAGTACAGAAAGCTGATAAGTGGACATTAGATTTTAAAGAACAAAAATTACCAAAAGATGCTATTCCTTTTGAACACGTTCTTAACCAAAAGAATCCACCAGCTGAAGCATTGTTTGTTTACAAATATATCATGGATAGAAAACTAGATCTTTTTAAAGGACTATATTGGTCACCGGATCCATATATGAAAATTAACGAAAGATTTATCTTACCATTTTACTTTAATAACAAAGTTGTAGGATATACAAGCAGACTAATTAAAGAATATGAAAATGTACCAAAATATTATTCTTCGGTACAGCCAGGTTATATGTATAACATGGATAACTTATTTAAAGAAAGAAAATATACAGTGATAGTTGAAGGTGTGTTAGATGCATTATCAATTAATGCTGTATCATCACTAGGAAATAAATTAACTCAACCACAAATTGACTTAATTAATGGTATTGGTAATACTGTAATTGTTTGCCCTGATAGAGATAAAGCAGGAACAAACCTTATTGATGTTGCACTAGAAAATAACTGGATGGTTAGTTTTCCTGATTGGGAAGACAACATTAAAGATACTGCTGATGCAGTAAAAGAGTACGGACAAGTATATACATTAAAATCAATTATTCAATCAGCTGAAAATAATACAGCAAAAATTGAAGTATTAAAACGACTAGGAAAGAAATAAAAATGAATATCAAAGAACCAAAAGAAACATCAAAAAAACAAAGTAAACAACCACAGCAACCGCCTTTACAACCAGGGATGTTAATGTATGAATCTGGTATAATGTATTTTAGTGATGGATTTGATAGTAATACTACAAAACCAGTAATCAATACTATTATTGAAAAAAACTTACTACCAAACTCACAAAGACCAAAAGAATTAACATTAGTAATTAATTCACCTGGTGGACAAGTACATTCGGCATTTGCATTGATTGACACAATGAAAGGATCAGCCATACCTGTAAAAACAGTAGGACTTGGTATGATTGCAAGTTGTGGATTATTAACGTTTATGAGTGGTGCAAAAGGCAAACGTGTAATAACACCTAACACATCAATATTATCACATCAATACAGTTGGGGTAGTGTAGGTAAAGAACATGAATTATTTGCTAGAGTACGTGAATTTGAATTGAGTACAGCAAGAATGATTGACCACTATAAGAAATGCACAGGATTAAGTGAAAAGAAAGTTAGAGATATTTTACTACCACCTGAAGATAGATGGTTAAGTGCCAAAGAAGCAGTTAAATTTGGTATTGCAGATAAAATCGTATCAACATATTAGGAGAATAAATTGAACGTAGAACTAATTGATAAAATGGGATCAGATCTTACGGTAGTAAATGCCGCAAGGGTTAGTTATGGTAAGAACAAAACTGAATTTGACTTATCAGATGAGAAATTAATAAAGTTTCTTGCAACACACAATCATTGGTCACCATTTGCTCATTGTAGTTTACAATTTAGGATTAAAGCACCGGTATTTGTTGCTAGACAATTAGTTAAACATCAAGTTGGATTGAGCTGGAATGAAATCAGCAGAAGGTATGTTGACTTTCCACCTGAATTATACAAACCAGATGCATGGAGAGGAAGACCAGTTGATAGTAAACAAGGTAGTGACGGTACAGTCGATTTAGGAGAAACTGTTGATTACAATTTGGAAACAACAATGGAAAGTTGTTTAATACTATACAACACAATGATTGATAAAGGAGTAGCACCTGAAATGGCAAGAATGGTACTACCACAATCAATGATGACTGAATGGTATTGGAGTGGAACTTTATATGCATTTGCTAGAGTATGCCAATTAAGATGTGCTAAAGATACCCAATTAGAAACACAACAAGTGGCTAATATGATCAATGATTATTGCAAAACAAGTTTTCCAATTAGCTGGAAGTACTTGCAAAATGAAAAAAATGAAAGTATAATATAACAATGCCATCAGTATATACAAATGATTTACAAAAACTATTCTTAGAATTTCTAGTTACAGATTCAGAACTGTATGCTAGGGTAAGAAATATCATTGACGGAAGATATTTCAATAAACAATACTTTGATGTAGTAGCAATGATTATTGAGTATTGTGAAAAATACAAAAAATTACCAACGTTGGAGCAGGTTAAAGCAAAGACTGATCTCGAATTATCATTAGTGCCAAATATTGATGACACACAAAAGCAATGGTTCTTAGATGAGTTTGAAGTATTTTGCAGACACAAGGCATTGGAAAAAGCAATCATTGATTCAACAGACTTATTAGAAAAAGGTGAATACGGACCTGTCGAAGAAATGATCAAAGAGGCAGTACGTATTGGTTTGACAAAAGATTTAGGTACTGATTATTTTGATGATCCAAAGAAAAGATTATTAGCACTCAAAGACAACAATGGTACAATGAGTACAGGCTGGGCAGGTTTAGATAGAAAACTATATGGTGGTTTCAACAAAGGTGAACTTAATATATTTGCAGGAACATCAGGTTCTGGTAAGAGTTTATTTTTACAAAATCTAGCATTAAATTGGGTGCAAAAAGGATTTAATGTTTTATATTTTACATTTGAATTAAGTGAAGAATTATCATCTATGAGAATAGATGCAATGACAACTGGTATACCAACAAACGAAATATTTAAAAAGATTGATGATGTAGATTTGGCAGTTAAACTACAATCAAAAACTGCTGGGAAGTTTCAAGTCAAATACATGGGATCAGGCGGAACTACGAATGATTTAAGAACGTATGTAAAAGAATATACAATTAATAAAGGTGTAGCACCTGATGTTATACTGGTAGATTATTTAGACTTGATGATGCCTAACAATAAAAAGATATCTCCATCTGAGATGTTTATCAAAGACAAATATATATCTGAAGAACTAAGAAATTTTGCTGTAGAACAACATTGTGTATTAGTAACAGCATCGCAGTTAAACAGAGGTGCAGTAGAAGAAGTAGAATATGACATGAGTCATATTGCAGGTGGTATTAGTAAAATCAATACAGCAGATAACGTGATAGGTATCTTTACAAGTAGAGCTATGCGTGAACGTGGCAGATATCAAATACAGTTGATTAAAACAAGGTCATCGGGTGGCGTTGGTGCAAAGGTTGATTTAGCATTTGACATTGACAAATTAAGAATTACAGACTTAAATGAAGATGATGATAACATACTACCGACATCATCAGACGTATTAACAGCATCGATACGTAAAAGAACATCAACAGTTTCTGAAAAATCAGAAGGTAGTGTGGTAGCAGAAAAGACCGAAAATGCTAAAAGTTTGCGAGATTTATTAAAAAGTCAGCGTCAAAACTTTGAAGAATTAGAATAATCGTATAAATGTATGTAAATGGGCATAAAATCTTTAATAAATATTTGAAGAGGATACTATGAAAAAACATACACGTTCAATATTACAAGAAATTAGCAGAGTTGTTCCACAGACAGATGTGAACAATGTTATGGAATCACGAGCAAATCACGTGATAGCGTCAGCTATTAATCTTACTAAAATGATATATGAAACATATGATGAATCAGTAGCAGACGATTTAATTAAAAGATTTGTTAATAGTATTAAGACACAAGACCCGAAAAAATTTGAACGAGGTATTAAGAAGTTAAACGAATCAGATGAAAGTAAATGATCTCACTAATATTAATGAAAACACGAATCTTCATCTTACACACCTTGAAGATTTAGCCTTATTCCAAGGTAAAGCAGGAGCCTTAAAAGCAGTTGAGTTTTTAAGAAATCTTTCACAAGTAGCAAAGTCATCAAGTCCTAAAAAATTTAATCTTACTATTAAATGGGACGGGTCACCGGCAATATTTTGTGGAACAGATCCCAGCGATGGCAAGTTTTTTGTAGGTACTAAAGGTGTGTTTAATAAAGATCCTAAACTTAATAAATCAAGAGAAGACATTGAAAACAATCATCAGGATACTACTAGGAATGGTGAAGAAGTAAGCAAAGCAGGTTTACGTAATAAATTGCTAATAGCATTTACACACTTGTCTAAATTAGGTATTAAAAATGTATTACAAGGAGACTTAATGTTTACACAAGGCGATTTAAAGCCAGTAAATTATAAAGGACAACCTTACATATCATTTAAACCAAATACAATAACGTATGCAGTTCCACAGCATAATGAACTAGCAGAAAAAATGCAAAGAGCAAAAATTGGAATAGTGTTTCATACATCGTATAGTGGCAGTGAGTTGGAATCAATGACAGCAAGTTTTGATGTTGACATAGCTGGGTTGAACAAAACAGATGATGTATGGTATGATGATGCTTATATCAAGGACTACACTGGTATTGTAAATTTAACAGCAGGTGAATATCAAGCTGTTACAAATGCTATCAACGATGCAGAAAAATATATTAATTCCGCAGGAAATATATTTGATTGGTTAGAAGCAAAAGAAGTAGGAAAAGATTTTAAACAATTAGTTCATGCTAATCATAATAATATGATTAGAGCAGGAGAGATTACACAAAACCCAAAACAGTTTTTTAATAACTTTGCAGTAGACTACGAACAAAGAGTTGAAAAGGCTATTGCTAAATTGAAAACAGGTAGAGAAGGAACAGCAGGCCAACGTAGATTAGCTGACCTGGAACAATGGAAACTGTATTGGCAAAGTAATAAATCACAAATTGAATCATGGTATAGTGCTTGGTTAAAACTTACAGCAATTAAAAATACTTTGTATCAGAAGCTAAAAAATATCAAACAGATAGATGCTTTTGATCAAGAAGGAGACGAGTATGTAGTTAGAGATCAAGAAGGCTTTGTAGCAGTTGATAGAATTGGTAGTGCAATCAAAGTGGTTGATAGATTAGATTTTAGTAGAAAGAATTTTGCAAAAGAAGAATATGAGTTAAGTTTAGTTAATGACTTAACTGAAAGTAGAGCATTTAGATCAAGACAAGACATTGGACAGTTTTCAGCACCACAAGTGAGTGAATTGGTTTATAGTTATTGTATAGCATTATTGATATTAAGTGAAGAATACAAATATAAAAACATATCTCAAGTTTATGCTAGAAGAACTTTGAGCTACAATAACTTTGATTATTTTAGAACTAATGGCACTGATTTATATTTGTTAGTACATAGTTTAATTGGTAGTGGTAGTATTATACAATTCGATAAAGAAAAATCAAGCAGAACATTTGTTGATAGATTACAATCAAATGATATTTTGATTAAAGAGTTTTTATATTATATTGCCGGCGGAATGATTAAACCAGATTTATCAGTAAGAATTTTGTTAAAATTAGAAAGACAACTTAAAATAACTTCAAGCGAACTTAAAAAGTTAAGACGTTGGGCAGTTGATTTTCCTTATATGAAAACCAAAGATAAAAATAATGCAGTACATTCTACAATGCATTTTATTCAAGCATACGCACCAAGAAGCGAATTACATCAAGCATTAAGAGATATGGGGAGAGAAAGAGCTTTAAAAGATAAAGTTAGACCACAGCAAAAAATTAGAAAAAGTGTGGCTAAAGGTGCTCTAGTCAAATAATGTATACTTTGAATCCTACTAAAAATTCATATGTTAAGATAGCAGACACAATTGAAATATATTGTATTACCACTGATATTGAATTAGAGTATAACAATGAAGAAACAGAAAGTGATCAAGAAAAAGACTTTGATCATATACGTCAGCTAATATCAATATATGAAAAAATACTGTTTTTTACTAAACCAGAAAAAACATCTAATGGATATACATTTAAATTTGGAGTAGAACAAAAAGACCTATTTGCTCTTAATAACGATCCTGTAGGTGTGCTTAAAGAACGTTTAAATGAGGTAGTTTTGTTTGATAACACTATTATAACAAAAGGGTTAAATACAAATACTAAGATTACAAAGGAGCAGTAGAATGGAGCAAAAACCAGAGGCAAAATTAAAAATGGCAACACCAACAAACGATATTGAATCAGATAGCTTACAAGTACACGTGGCTTTATCACGTGAGCGTCATGAAGAAATTAGTAATAGATTTGATCGTGTAGATGCACGAATGGAAAAAATGGAAGCCCAAATGGAAAAAGGATTTGATAAAGTACAAAAAATAATCCTTTGGACAGCAGGAACCATGTTCTTTACAATGCTAACAATGTATGTGTCAACAATGTTTGGCCCAGCAATTATACAGACATTAGGATAATATATGTTAATTAATGAAATATTTGAAGGAACTCCGCAAATTTTTGGCAAGTATAAAAACACAGTCAAAAAGAGATTTCGTTGTGCGGCTGGCCCACGTAAAGGAAGAATAGTAGCTAATCCTGAAACGTGTACAGCACCTATTAACATTAAAAAACGTCAAACAATGAAAACAACAAGAGCGGGTAAATCAACTATTCAAGGTAAAAGAGCATCATTTACAAAAAAATATAATCCTATATCAAAGATTGTTAAAGGCTTAAACAAACAAGTTAAGTCAAGAAGAAGAACTGCACCTATAAAGTTAGGAAAAAGATAATGCTTATTAGTGATATTTTTCCAGTACAAGAAGCCAAAATTGTTTATGGCAAAAAAGGTAGAGAAGTAGTACGAAAATATCGTTGTACTTTTGGTAGAAAAAAGGGCAGAATAGTGTCCAATCCATCAGTATGTTCAGCACCACTAGATATTAAAAAACGTTTTCAAATGAAAAAATTAAGAAGTAGAATGGGTGCAAGACTAACAAGAAAAATTAAATTTACAAAAAGATTCAATCCAGCGTCTAGAAGAGTAGCCGCTATGAATAAATCATTAAGAAGAAGATAAAAAAGACTTGCTCTTTTTGTTAAAATGTAATAATATAAAGCTATACTTAAAACTTTACGATGGCAAATATGACACGAGAAGATGATAGAAAACAACTTGCAAAAAAAAGCAAGGATAGAAGTTATCAAGACTTTCCTACAATTACGGACTGTATTGAACATTTTAGACTAATCAGAATATTACACAAATACACTAAAATACCTTCTGATTATTTAGACCATATTGAAAATCAATTACAGAGATTTAAAAAAACTAAAGGTAAAGCCAAAGAACAAATGGCTGAGATCAGAACTATTATTAGAAATGTCCATGATAAAGAATTTCAAACAGCAAGACACACACGTAAAACCAAAGAAGGTGTACAAATAGGCAAGTTTTTCATCAAAATACAGCATGGTCCAAAAAAGACATTTGATGTACTTGATTACGTATCACGTGACGAGTATGTTACTGGTTTAAGATTATATGAAACAGCATATATGATCACACATAGACTATCAACAGGTATGAATATGGATCACGCACAAATACAAGATATACTCGCTGAGCATACAAAATATGTAGATTTAATAGCTGAAATATATAAGAAAAAACAAGAAATGAGACAACTATCAGATGATGAAACAGCTCATAATGAGGCTAAAATAGTATTTGAAGAGGTTAAAACCCGTTGTACTGATCTAAGAAATAGTATCAATGACAGATACAAAGATGAAATTAATCAATTAAAAGACTAAATAAAAGTGTTATGAAATTAAATGATCTACAATCCAAGTATGAAAGTCGTATTGAACGTGTTAGCCGTTGGTTAGATGAAACTTATGGCTTCAAAGTGTACGACAATGTATCACTAGCAGAACTTTATAAAGCCAAAGTAGATTTAGATGCTCAACGTGAGTCACTAAAAAGATCTTTGCCTTTTAATACATATCATGAAAATCCACAATATGCAAAAAATTTATTGCTTTCAGAAGCAGTAGTTTTAATGATTAGTCATATTGACGATAAAGATATTCCATCTGCTAATAGCAACGATGCAGGACAAGACAGCCCAGTAGGTAGTACAGAAACTACTGAAGCGGCAAAACCAGACTTTTTAGATTTAGACAAAGATGGTAACAAAACTGAGCCAATGAAAAAAGCAGTTAGTGATAAAGAAAAAACTAACGAAGAATTAACAGCGGCACAAAAAAAATTACCAGCCGGATTACAAAAAGCGATTGCTAAAAAACAAGGTGACAAAGAAGAAGTTACTGAAGATACAGCAGAGCTAGAACAAGCACAAACAGTTTTAGCATCTCAACAAATGCCAGAAGAAGTACAAAGCATGATTGAGAAAGTTAGCAAAATGCAAAATGAAGACTTGGCGGCGATTGTTGATCAAATGGCAAATGAATTTGGTATGGACCAAGCAGTTGCTTTTAGAGATTCAGTTTCAGCATCATTAGATAACTTATTACAAGTTGCTAAAGAAACAAAAGATGCTGTAAACAACGAAGTATTAAAACTTCAAGGCGAAGCACCAGCTTCATCAAACATGAGTGACGAAACACCTGACTTAGAAGATGAATTAGGTGGTGACTTAGAAGATGAAATTAAATCAGACAGTGATGCTTCAACTGATGGTGATGATTCAGCTTCAGGACCAGCTGACGAGCCATTAGGTAGAGCCAGAAAAGAGTAAACCATGAAATTGTCGGAAGTACTTAATCAGCAAGAGATCGCTGAAAGTTACCTTACACAAATCAAATCAGAAGTAATGAATTTGCTAATAACTTTGGTAGCTAATGGACAATCAGAAATTGAAACTGATAAATTGGTAAAACAGTTAAATGGTAAGCAAGAAGGATTTAATGTTACAGCCAATTCTATAAGAGATTTACTAAAAGACTTAAAAATTGTTAAAAGTGTTAATGGACAAAAGGTTGTCCTAAATACAAGTAATAGTTTGACACAACACTCTAAAGATGCTACAATGGATAATGAAAAGAAAGTTAATAAACTTGCAAAGAAAACCATTGATAGAGATCTTTAATTTTGACATTACTAATAGATAAATTCAACTATTCACATTTAAAACGTAAAACCATAGAAGGCAAGCGTCATTACCTAGACGGTAATGGACAAGCAGTTCCGTCGGTAACCACAATATTATCTCATGGCAAAGACATGACAGCAATTAACAACTGGAAAAAAAGAGTTGGTAATGCTGAAGCACAACGTATAGTAACCGAGTCAGCAAACTTAGGTACAATAACTCACAAACATTTAGAATGTTATATTGAAGGAACTGAAAGACCAGCTGGTAATAATTTAATTTACAAACAAGCAAAAGAATTAAGTGATGTAATTATTGAACAAGGCATGAAAGAGGTAGAGCAAGTTTGGGCTATTGAACAAGGATTATGTTTTCCTGGACTTTATGCCGGAACGGCTGATATGGTTTGTCAGTACAAAGGCAAGGGTGCTATAGGAGATTTTAAAACATCTAGACAGATTAAAAAGCGAGAATGGATTGAAGATTATTTTGTTCAATGTGCCGCTTATGCCCTAGCACACAATGAAGTTTATGGAACAGATATAAACACGGGTTTAATCTTTATTGTATCACACTCTGGAAAATACCAGGAGTTTGTTGTAGAACAAAGCGAATTTAAGCACTATACAGATATTTGGTTAAACAAAGTAGAACAATACTATAACGCAACTAAATAGTAATATATTTAGGAATAGAGATTATGGCAACAACTTATGTTAGATTAAAAAATCGTAGAGGTAATAGAACAGATCTACCAGAACCTTTAGCAGAAGGTGAGATAGGTTTAGCTCTAGACACACGAGAACTATATATTGGTACTGGAAATCAAGATGAACGTAATAGAATGGTTCAGGTTGATTCTTTTTTAAACGCACAAACACAGACACAATCATTGATTGATACTAGATTAGTGATGTTCAAACTTGCAAATACTGATTCATTTAAAGGAGATGGTACAACTGCAAGTTCAACAACACTAAACGGTAGTTTAATGTCTAAGCCAGCAAGTAAGACAACACCTATTAATGCTGATGACATTGTAGTTACAAAATTTGATATCAATAATAGACCTACCACAGTTGAAAGTTCTCAATACAGTATATCAGTTGGATCAGGAATTTTAATTACATTTATATCAGGTGCTGTACCAGAAAATAATTCCACAATAGTAGTTTCAAAATGGAAAGTTTCAGAAATTGTTACAGCCATTGAAACAGCACTTCCAAATTTGGATACAGTACAAACGTCAGCGACAAATATGTTGTATATTGATTTAACAACAGGAACAGGTTTTGTTGATACAGCAAATTCAGGATATACACAGACACAGGTTAAAACGGCTTTAGATGCATTAGGATTAATTGATACTTCAAATATTAATGCAAGTCTAAATATTTTAGGTAATATTAGTCAGCTTGGTTTTGCTTCAAGACAAATTTCAATTGATGGAACATTATTATCAACAATGGACTCACCAGGTCAGGCAAAAATATTATCAACTTTTTTAAACAAAGCACTTGGAACGCCGTCTGTATCAGTTGCAAGTAATATTAAAATTTATACACAAGATTCAAGACCAGAATTTGACGCTAATCAGTACATTGGTGACAATGCATTATTAAAAACTACTTTAGTTAAAAATACATCAGCAAATGTTTTTACATTTAAAGTGGCTGATGTTAATACTATATCGTTAGATTACTCATTAAAGTTTGGATCAGCTTATGCAGTTGGTAGATTACAAATTATTTCCGATGGATCTAATGTGCATTATGTTGATGACAGGACTGAAACAGCAGATACGTCAAAAATTACATTTACTACACCAGCAGTAAGCGGTGGAAACATGGCTTTACAGTACGGAAACAGCGATACAACCACTGACTGTAATATGTCCTATCTATTAAAACGTTGGTTAACATCTTAGCACTTCTAAAATAAATACAACTTTACATAGTTGTCCACATTACGACAGAAAAATACTTTTTTAATGTTGACAATTTGCGATTTATCTCTTACTATTAATGAATGTTAAGAGAACAACTAAAACAAAAAACAAAATATGACTTCGGAGTAGAGATGACAACAGAACAAGAATTATTGATCGTAAAAAGAGACGGTCACACAGAACCATTAGACCTAAACAAAATACATAAAATGACAGAAGCGGCCTGTGATGGATTATCTGGCACGTCAGCATCAGAAGTTGAAATGAATTCGGGTTTACAGTTCACAAACAAAATGACAACGGTAGAAATTCAAAACATATTAATTAGGTCAGCAAATGATTTGATATCGCTAGACACACCAAACTATCAATATGTTGCGGCAAGACTATTATTATATTCTCTACGTAAACACGTATTTGGAAAACATACCGCGGCAGAGGCTCATATGCCTTTGAGATTTTTTGTTGGAACCAATGTTGAACGTGGAGTATATGATCAATCTATCTTATCAAAATATTCAGACGATGAATGGAAGAGATTAGATTCATATATCAAGCATGATAGAGATTTAAATTTTACGTATGCAGGTTTAAGACAAGTTGTGGACAAGTATCTTGTACAAGATAGAAGCTCTACCTCCATCTACGAAACACCACAATATATGTACATGATGATCGCGGCAACATTGTTTGCAGATTATCCAACACAACAAAGATTACAAATTGTTAAAAAATATTACAATGCTATCTCTATGTTTAAAATAAACATACCTACTCCTGTAATGGCTGGAGTAAGAACACCAGTAAGACAATTTGCTTCTTGTGTTCTAGTTGATAGTGATGATACATTAGATTCAATTTTTGCATCAGACATGGCAATAGGAAAATACACGGCACAACGAGCTGGTATTGGAATTAACGCAGGACGTATTAGAGGACTTAATTCTAAAATACGTGGAGGTGAAATTGCACACACTGGTGTTGTACCATTCCTTAAAAAGTTTGAAGCAACTGTTAGAAGTTGTACACAAAATGGAGTACGTGGTGGTTGTGCTACAGTACACTTTCCAATTTGGCATCAAGAGATTGAAGATATTATTGTACTAAAAAATAACAAAGGTACAGAAGACAACAGAGTAAGAAAATTAGATTATTCAATTCAGCTTTCTAAATTATTTTATGAAAGATTTATTAAAAATGAAATAATCAGTTTATTCTCACCACATGATGTTCCTGGTTTATTTGATGCATTTGGTACACCAAAATTTGATAAGATGTACAAAGATTTTGAAAAAGATTCATCAGTACCGAGAAAAGAAATACCAGCCTCTGAGTTGTTTAACAACTTGTTGAAAGAAAGAGCTGAGACAGGCAGAATCTACATTATGAATATTGATCATGTAAACACACATAGTTCATTCTTAGATAAAGTTTCTATGTCAAATTTATGTCAAGAAATTACATTACCAACTGCACCAATTCAACATATTGATGGTGATGGAGAGATTGCATTGTGTATTCTTTCTGCTATCAACGTTGGTACATTAAAAGACTTAGATGAATTAGAAGAATTATGTGACTTGGCTGTTAGAGCTTTGGATGAAATTATTGATTATCAAAAGTATCCAATCAAAGCGGCAGAAATCAGTACAAAAGCAAGACGTTCGTTAGGTGTAGGATATATTGGACTAGCACACTATCTAGCTAAAAAGCAAGTTGGTTATAATGATAAAGAAGCATTAAAATATGTTCATGAATTATCTGAAGCATTTCAGTTTAACTTAATTCAAGCGTCAATGAATCTTGCTAAAGAAAAAGGTAAATGTGAATATTTTGATAGAACAAAATATTCATTAGGTGAGTTACCAATAGATCATTACAAAGAAGACCTAGACGAAGTATGCTCTACAAAATTAAAAATGAAGTGGGAAAAACTGAGAAAAGAAATTGCTGAACACGGAATGAGAAACTCAACATTGTCAGCACAGATGCCATCAGAAAGTTCTTCTGTTGTTAGTAACGCAACCAATGGAATTGAGCCACCACGTGGATTTTTATCAGTTAAAAAGAGTAAAAAAGGACCATTGAAACAAATTGTTCCTGATTATGGAAAGTTAAAGAACTTTTACACATTACTTTGGGATATGCCAAGCAATGATGGATATATTAAAATTGTGTCAGTTATGCAGAAGTTCTTTGATCAAGCCATATCTGGCAACTGGTCTTACAATCCAACACATTTTGATAACAATGAAGTACCAATGAGTGTAATTTTTAAAGACTTATTGACAACCTATAAGTTGGGTTGGAAAACGTCATATTACCAAAATACATACGATTTTAAAACAGATGCTTCTGTAGAAGTTGAAGTACAGCCAATACAAAATGCGGCACAGGACTTAGATCCAGAAAATCCAGTAGTAGAAACCCAACCTAAAAAAGTAACAAGTAGCGAAGATCTTACAGCAGAAGATTCTTCTTGCGAAGCTTGTGAAATTTAAGTATAATAATAAGTAGTAACATGAAAACAGTATTCAACAGAGACGATATCGATTTCACTAAAGAGCCAATGTTCTTTGGTGCGGACCAAAATGTGCAAAGGTATGATGTATTCAAATACCCACAGTTTGATAAATTAAATCAAACAATGCTGGGTTACTTCTGGAGACCAGAAGAAGTTAGTTTGCAAAAAGACAGAGGTGACTATGCCAACTTCCGTCCGGAACAAAAACATATATTCACAGCAAACTTAAAATATCAAACACTATTAGATAGTGTACAAGGTAGAGGACCAAGTTTGGCTTTTTTACCTTATGTTTCAAATCCTGAATTAGAAGGTTGTATTATTACTTGGGATTTCTTTGAAACAATCCATTCAAGATCTTATACACACATTATGAAAAATGTGTATCCAGATCCAAGTGAAGTGTTTGATACTATTCTTGATGATAAAGAAATTTTAAAAAGAGCAGTATCAGTTACAAAACACTACGACTTGTTTAGTACGATGGCTACAGATTTAATATACAAGAAAAAAGGTACAATGTATGATGTTAAAAAACAATTATATATGGCAGTACAAAATGTTAATCTTTTAGAAGGTTTACGATTTTATGTTTCGTTTGCTTGTACATTCGCATTTGGTGAACTTAAACTTATGGAAGGTTCAGCAAAAATAATTTCATTGATTGCTAGAGACGAGTCTCAGCATCTAGCACTTACAACACACATCATTAAAAATTGGCAACAAGGTGATGACAAAGACTTTGTTAAGATTGCAAAAGAATGCAAAGATGATGTTATCCAGATGTATAAAGATTGTGTTGACGAAGAAAAAGCATGGGCGAAGCATTTAATGAAAGATGGAACACTAATTGGTCTTAACGAAAAACTACTTCACAGATATGTTGAATTTATTGCTAACAAAAGATTGAAAGCAATAGGATTTGATCCAATATTTGAGCAACCAGTAACTCAAAACCCATTACCATGGACACAGCATTGGTTGTCAAGTTCAGGGTTACAAGTAGCACCTCAAGAAACTGAAGTTGAAAGTTATATCATTGGTGGAGTAAAACAAGACGTAAACGATAAAACATTTGAAGGATTTAAACTATGATCGTAAACAAATATAAAAAAGATGATATCATAACATTAAAACTTGTATCGAGTGAAGAAGTTATTACTAAAGTGGTTGAAGCTAGTGAAGATTCATTTACAGTTTCAAAACCATTGATGCTAATTCATACACCAAAAGGTGTTGCTATGAGTCAGTTCTTAATGATGCAGGACATTGATGATACAATAGTATTACCGATGAGCCAAATAGTTGCAGTTACAAAAGCAAATTCAGTAGCATCATCACAGTACTCTCAAACAATTTCAAGTATTAAAGTACCAACACCTGAAGAGAAATCATCCATTATTCAAAGTTAGAAATTACTATTAAATAACAGTACATGGATACTGTTGACAATAAATTTTTTTGCTTTTACCCTTTCCGTTCAGTGGATGTTACGGCCGATTCAACCATAACTCCTTGCTGTACGTTTGATATAGATGCAGATAGTGGATGTGGTCCTAGGCCAAAAGTTGATGCCAACAATTCATTGAGTGACATTTTTAATGATAGTCACTACATGAAAACATTTAGAAAAAAAATGTTAAACAACGAAGAAGTTGCAGGCTGTTGGAGATGTTATAAAAAAGATCAACATGGTGTAAGATCGTTACGTACCAAATCAGCGAATCAATTAACACAAACAACTGAAATAAATTTAGAGTTTCTAGAGATTGAATCAGGAAGATTTTGTAATCTTAAATGTAGATCTTGTAGTCCATGGGTATCAAGTGGATTTCATAATGAAATCAAATCTTCATCGGATATGCAAGAGCACTGGGGACTTGAACCAGATGACACACTACTTGATCCTAGGAATCAATTAAACAAAGCAATACAACACATCAGCAAAGAACAATCAGCGGAAATAAAAAAACTTAAGGTAACTGGCGGTGAGCCAATGTTAAGTGAATATTTTTTAAATTATGTACAGAATTTAAGTGAATGGGGATTTTCAAAAAACATTCATCTTGAAGTTTTCACTAATTCTAGCTTCTTACCAAAACAAAAATTTTTAGATGCTTTGAAAACATTTAAAACAGTTGAGTTAGTTATGAGCATTGATGCTATAGGTGAGAAGTGTTCTTTTTTAAGATCAGGAACTGACTGGCAAACAATGGAGAAGGTCGTAAAATACTGGCACAGTTTTAGTCAGCAAAACAAAAATGTAGATTTAGCAGTAAGTACTACACTTTCCATATTCAATGTTTTATATCTCAAAGAATTAGTTGATTGGTTACAGCAAAATATCAAAGTTAATTTTCCAAGTATATCATACGTGAAAAGTCCAAAGTTTATGAGTATATCTAGTTTGAGTACGGTGGTTAGGAAAGATATAGCAAAAGCATTAAAAGATGCTTGGAATGTAGATACAATAAAAAATACAAGAGTGAAACAAATGATTACTGAAATTATACTTTTTGTAGAAAACAATCCATACCAGCATACAGAAAAAGCCAAGTTCATGGAAAAAAATAAAATGTTTGATACAGTTAGAAATGAAAACTGGAAACTTATATTTCCGGAATTACATACTTTATTCTGTAAGCATTTAATTCCACATAAATAACATTATGAAAGCAGTATGTAGATTAACTGACACGTGTACAGGACATGGTTGTTGGCCATCAAGAGCTAACAATAGTGCTAGTCCTAGTGTTCACGTAGACAATTTACCAGTACACAGACAAAGTGATACTTGGGAAACCCATTGTTGTGCAGGTGTATGTCATGACAGTTTTTTATCGTCAGGTTCTGGTAGTGTGTATGTTGAAAATAGACAAATAGGTAGAGTTACTGATCCAATTGCTTGTGGATCAACGGTCCAAACAGGATCAGAAACAGTTTTTGCAGGAGACTAATAAATGGCAACAGGTAAAACAATAACAGGTGCATATCTAGATAGTTTAAATTTTCCAAATACTATTATACCATCATCTAGCTCAATCAGTGATGTACAAAAATCTTTATTAAACAGTGGTGCATTAAATATTATTAGGCACACAGACCCATGGGGAAGAAGTTGCTCAGCTTATGCTGGATTCAAAAACCCACATGAAGATCAATTAAAAGACATAGCAGGAAAAGTTTCAGAACAACAGGCACAACTTCCTCATAATTGGGACAATGCAGATTGGAATCTAAGAGCAGAAGTGCCAGGATCAGTATTGGGTGACGGACAAACATCTAGAAAATTAACTGACACAGAAATAAAAGATATTAACTATGTCAATGGTGCTTTAAAAGATATCACTTATTTGAGTAATAGACAAAGTGGTATGTGTATTGATGAATTGGCCGCCGGAGCGTCACCATGGTCAACTTTAGGAAACACAGGATTATATGGTAGTGATGTTGGAATACCAACTTCGCCAAGTTCACCAGGAGGTATTGTTGTTCCTGGTCTAGCAAATTATTTGAGTATAGCTAGATCTGTAAACTCTTTATCAACAGCATTAGCCAATGTGCCAAATGTATCTTCAGGCCCTTGTGCATTCATTGAAGACATAATGGGAGCATTGATGAAAGCAGGATCAATACTCGCTGAAATATGGGACAAGATCAAAGGAATAGTTGGTGTACTTGCAATGGCATTAGCAATAGTTGGTTTGGCAAAACTGTTAATTGACATAATCAAAAATGACTTGAAGTATCTTGGACAATTTTTAGAACTTTTAAAAATGGCCGCCCTAGCAGGATTACTTGAAGGTTTGATGTCTGATCCATGCATGGCTTACTTAATTAATTCAGCTATTGCTACAACACAGACTATTTCCAATCTTAAATCCATTCCTATCTAAATTTTTCTTGTATTTTTCTAAATTCCGTGTATAATATATTCACAATGTTGAAGTTGTTGAAATAGATTATATGGACGTCGGGGCAGTACCGACCACCTCCACCATTAAGTTAAACAGTTTTATGGGGGTGAAATAGGATCGACAGTAATTAAAAGAGCAATGGAGTTGTCCGGATGTAAGCTCGGTTAATGCGAACACATTTACAAATGCAGATGAAAATCTAGCACTTGCGGCCTAATTAGTTAGGCTAACGGGGTTGGCAACTGACCTGGCAACAGAATAGTTGCACTT
>Ga0181409_1000011_pt1 | contig 59944 bp, 80 predicted proteins | sample 32SPOviralmetaG_FD_130138 | JGI IMG/M metagenome (GOLD analysis project Ga0181409, IMG submission 130138) | Marine viral communities from the oligotrophic San Pedro Time Series (SPOT) site, San Pedro Channel, CA, USA - 32 SPOT_SRF_2012-05-30 | ecosystem: Environmental > Aquatic > Marine > Strait... | reverse complement strand
TTATTGGAATTTCATGTCTTTCCATATCCTAAAATTACACCAAAAATACAACAAATAAAAAAATAAATTAAAAAGAAAAATTATGAATACAAAAGTTTATGAAATTGTTGAGAAAATGCAACACTTAAAAAAGGATGCAAGAGTAAAGCATACCAACGAACAAGATTTTGAATACGCTGATTTTAAAATAGCAAGTAAACATTTCCCAAAGTTAAGAAACGCAATACAAGAAGTAAATAAAGATTTGGATTTTGATTTATCCACTTTAATTGCACACTTACTTTTAACGGACGTTAAATTTAGTGAATGGAGAACAATAAAAAACCTAATAGAGGGGAATAGAAAATAAATTAATACTAATAGGGGGGAGAATTTCCCCCCATAAAACAAAAGAAAATGACTCAAAAAGAATTTAACAATTATTTTAAAATGGAGATTTTGCCACTGATAGCAAAAAGATTTGAAACTGATGGGATACCCGATAGACCGGCAAGAAGAGAAGAGTATAACAATTTAATGGATAGTTGGCAAAAAGATGGGATTATAAGCGAGGAAGATGCTAACGAATGGTGTATACCTGATACATTAGAAACGACTCTATATTGGCTTTAAAATAGTAATACTGATGAGGGCTAATTGTCCGAAACAGGAGAAATTTCTCCTGTCTATTACAAATAATAATAATAAATTAAAAAGTTAAAAAATGGAAAAAGAAATGGTAATTGTATGGTTTGATAAACTTGAGAAATCATACGAAATAACAAAAAAAGAATGGAATGAAATTTCCCATCTATGCAACAATTATAGTGTTCATTCTAACGATAATGCACATAAACATTGGAGTTGGAGAGGAGCAAGTCAGATGAATGAATTAATAAAAGATAATATAGAATATAAACACTTAAAAACTAAATAAAAAGATCTAAAGAAATAAATATGAAAAAGAAATTTTTAGCAATGTCAATGGGAGAGCATCTTGAAATAAAAAGATACGGACTTTCTACAAAAGAAGTTATAAGATTAAATAAAAATGAATGGGAAGTAAATTGTTTTGTTGATGGTTGGGAAACATATTACTTAAACTTAAACGAGATAATAAAATACTTTGGATATGAAAGATAAAATAGAAAATAATGTAGCTGAAATAATTTTCGGCATACTGATATTAATTTGTTTAACAAGTTGTGGAATGATGAACAAACTATCTGATGAGCAATTACAACAAAGAAATAAAATTGATTATGAGATGAATAAACTATATAATGAATACCAAGTGAAGAACGACTCTTTACTTATTGAATACTATAAAATTAAATAATATGATAAAACTAATAAGAATGATAAACCTATACGGATTTATGAGAGTAATAAATAATAGTGAATACTACCATAGAAAATATGATTGGTATAGAAACGAATATAAATAAAAATAAATAGATATGATAGACTTTAAAAAGAAAGATTTAGTAAGAATACTGAATGTATACCAAAACCATATCAACGATTTTGTAAATATATCTGATAAAGATATTGATGATATGTATTTAGAGATAGCAAAAAAAGATCTTGAGGAGACAACGCCAATACATAAAGAGCAATGTTGGAATTGTAAAGAAGATGTAGAATACACTGATTTACACGCCTTTTGTCCTAAATGCTTAACAAGTATGTAGAGTAATAAAAAATAAATAATGAGTAATACTTGTGTAATTAAAAAGTATTACTTATTTTAGCCACCTAACTTAAATTAAATTAAATAAACAAAATTATGGAAAACTGGAAAACACAATATGATGAGAGTCAATTCTTAATGGATGAGATTGACTTTTTTAAGAACGATAAGCAAGAATTTGCAGTAAGTATCTTATGGGATGAAGAAAGAGATGTTAAAAGTATAACTGACAAGGAAGTAGAAGAACACTTTTATAATGATATATACCAACACGAAATACACAAAGAACAATTTTTATACGATTTAAATGATGAATTTATGGAATATGTAGATGAAGAAGTATTTGTTGAGGGTAGAAATATGGGTTGGAACAATAGAACCGGACATAAACAATTTACATTAAGAAGAGGAGAAGATATGTTTTATAAAATTGCTCCTGAATGTGATTTAACTTATAAAATAGAAAAAGTAAAAGATAGGGAATATAAAGTAAGAATATCGCACCACGATAGCCCTACGGGAGAATTTTATACAATTAAAATTAAATAATATGAAAGATAAATTAATAGACAAAGTAGATGATGGATTTAACTATTTTAATAGTGGATTTATTGAGGAACTAACAACTGATAAAAAGTATTATGTAAAAGTGTTTATGGAATATATAGAATACTTAGAGAAGAGAACTTTAGAATTACAAAAAGATCTTGGATTTGATGCCAGTAAAAAAAATAAATAGATATGATAGTAAAAGATTTAATTGCAGAACTGCAAAAAATAGAAAACCCAAATAAGTATATACATTTATTAGGAAATAGAACTAATGGAGAAGATGAGGATTTTGATATTATCTTCAATAACATTGAAGTATGGGATGATAGTGATGAGAGTATAACACTATTTACCAGTGTAATAACCGAATTAGATGAAAACCATATACCAATAGAAATTAATAAAATTAAATAGATATGAAAAAAGACACTAACTTTTATATAGAATGCTTAAAAAGAGAATTAAGAAAACCATTAAATAAACAAGACTTTATGTATATGAGATGGTTAGATGAAATGATAAACGATAAATCAAATAAATAATAACTAAAATAAAATTAAATTATGCCTAATCACGTATATTGTGGAATATCATTATCTGATACCACTGGAAAACAAAAAAGTATATTAAAACAAATAGAAAAAGTAGGGGGAATTTGCAGATACTATAACCCTATGCCGGTAGCACTGGAAAACACCTCAAGCCCTATGGTAATAATAACTGAAGAAGAACATAAAGAGCAAGAATTAAAAAATAAACAAGCTACTAAAGATGTTATGAGAAGTAAGTATTTAACTAAAAAAATGTCCGAACACTATATTAAATTGTGGGGATCAAATAACTGGTATGAATGGGCTTTAACTAATTGGAATACAAAATGGGGAGATTATGATTTTGAAATAGATGATGATGTAATAAAATTTACATCAGCTTGGAGTCCCATTGGAGAAGATATAATAGAAATGTTTGCTAAAGACTTCCCATCATTCCATTATTGGTTTGAAGAAGAGACCGGATGGGGAGGGGAAAGAGATTTTGAAGATGGGGAAGAGATAGATAGATGTGATTATGATGAGCCATCTTGGGAGGAAATAGAAGAGATAAATACTAAAGATAATTTTGTGTATACGATTACAAAATTACTTGAGGAAAACCCTAATTTTGATGATGGAATAGGATATTATTTAGACTACTCTAACGAATTTTTAGGAAAAACATTAAAGGAAGCAAAAGAAAGTTTAATAAATACTAATCAATTAGAAATAGCGTAATGAATTATGATAACTGGAAGTTAGCAACACCCGACTATACTGAGATGGTAAGCAAGTGTTGTGGCTCAGAATATGAGGAAATATATAGTGAAATGTATGATGAGGATAAATTACTATGTAGTGAATGCAACGAGTATTGTGAGGAGATAGAGGAATACGAATATATAGCCATACAAAGAGAAAACCACTTAGAAGATATGAGAGATGAATAGAGAACTAACATACGACAAATGGATAAAGTATATCCATAATTATCAATTAAATAAAAATAAAAAAATGAGAGAAGTAAAAATTAGTAGCAGAACAATATACCATAAGTATTGTGAAATAATAATAGAGATACCTAAAGACATAGCAGAGGATAAAGTTTCTGATTGGCTATTTGAGAATGAGGATAAGTGGACTGATGCTATCGAAAATGCAAATAATCAAGCAACATTAGAATATGGATTTGGATTAGGAGATGGTATGGATGAAAAGGATAGTGAACACGAAATGAGATTTGATATAGATGAAGAAAATTATGGAGGACACTTATAGTATAAAAGATCTTGTTAGAAATTTAATTGCAGAAGTAAAGCAAATTAATTCTTTAAAGGATACCTATAAGCAAAACACAATAGAACTTGATGATTATTTTAAATATAGTGGAAAGGTAGAAAAATCAAATGAAACTTATAGTGGTTATGAAAACAATATACTGGAGTTTGATAAATTTCATTCTGAAAATAGATATAAAATAATAAAAAAAACAGAAAAATATAATAAAATTATTAGTAAGGAACGAGCAAAAAGTTATAAATCAAATAAAAAATTAAAACAACTATGGCAAAAACAAAAATGAAAACACATATAATGACTCCAGTTTTTTGGCACGAAGATAGTGAGGGGAGGGTTATATTAGATATAGAGTATATGAAAGAGTTTTTTGAAAACCAACTTGAAGAAACGTATTTAGAAACTAAATTAGGGAGGAGAGAATTTTGGAAAAAAGAATTAAATAAAAAAATTAAATAAAATGGGATACAGAAGTAAAGTAATTATTGGAGTAAAAAATGGTAAACGATCAAATGAATTTGATGAGATATTAAGGAAACATGAGTTTCCAGTAGATAAGCCGGATGGGGATTATCTAAAGACCCATACCGAAAATGATGGAATGAAATTTTATACATTTGAATATATTAAATGGTATGAGTCAGATAATTGGTGTAAAGAGATTATGGATTGGTTAGAGAAACAAGATGATTACACCATTGATAGGCAAGATAATTTACAAAATGTATTTTGTATAGGTCTTGGAGAAGATGGGGAAATACATTCTGAGATAGGGATGTGTTATGAGTATGTAGAAACAAGAAATGAAATTAACTTAATAGATTAAATAAAATGAAAACTGAAGAATTAATTAAAGAAGTAGGAAGAGAGGTAATAATGTTATTACTGGAAAAGAATAAGGCATACGGAGATACTGCAAATGATCCTCCTAAAATATTTTCTAAACTATCTGCAAAAGAGGGAATACTGGCAAGGATAGATGATAAGTTAAGTAGGATAAAAACCAGTGGGCTTAACGATAAAACAGAAGACACAATGCTTGATTTAATTGGATACCTTATATTGTATAGGGTTCAATGTAAAAAAGAAAATTCCCCAAATGGGAAGTAAATTCCCCAAATGGGGAAAGAAAGAAATAAAAAAAAGTTAAACATAATTTGGCTATTAATTGAAAAAGAATTATCTTAGCCCCCTAATTAAATTAAATATGAAAAAAGATATTTTTGAGCAATATGCTAATGCTATTGCCAGTCAATTTCATTTGACAATGGATCAAATGTTTGATAGAACTAAAAAAAGAGAGATAGTAGATGCAAGGCAAATGCTATACTATTTATGTATGGAACGCCCTATTAGAATTTCATATATACAAAGATTTATGGAAGAACAAGGGTATAGTGTTTGTCATTCTACAATCATACATGGATATAAGAAAGCGAAAGCACTTATAGATACTGATAAGGACTTTCAAAAACTTATTGCTGATATTCAAGGTGTATAGTTTAGAAGAAATTTATGCACAATCTTTAGAGGATCAGGGAGCAATTAAAAACAAACTTACAAATGGGTATAGTATTATAAATAGAGGCGCTAAACTCCAAAAATTCCCTTCTAAAATAGAGATATTAAACTGCAATAAGTCTGGAGATTATTTTTCAGAATGCAGTGATGAGGAGTATGAACTATTTTATATTAATGGATGGGTAAAAGGATGCATTCTACTATCTATGTATAATTGCAAAAGAAAGCTGGATCTTGTAGAGTATAAAATGAGAATGGAGGTAAACTCAAGAAAAAACGATAAACATATACAAAAATTAAAAAATAGTAGAGATAAGCTACTAATAAAGTATTCACAACAACAACTTAAATTAAATAAAATCAAATCAAATGGAAAAGAAAAAGAACATCTTTAAGGATTTATCATCCATATCCGTAAAGGATAAAACTGAAAAGAAAGGGAAATTTAGCTATCTATCTTGGGCAACTGCTTGGAGTATGATTAAAAGCGAATACCCTAATGCACAAAGAAAAGTATATGAAAGTGAACATACTGGATTAAACTTTTTTACTGATGGAAAAACTGCTTATGTAAAAGTGGGGATTACTATTAATGATATGGAGCATATAGATTATTTGCCGGTAATGGATTATAGAAATAACTCTATATCTATTGACAAAGTTTCGTCTATGGATGTAAACACTGCAATACAAAGATCTACTGCAAAGGCAATAGCTATGCATGGGTTAGGTTTGAGTTTGTGGATAGGGGAAGATACTTCATTAGTAGTACATACATCTACGCCCGTTAGTAAAACTCCAGTGCCTAAGAAAGCGACCCACGTTGAATTAAATATAGGTGATGCAAATTTTGCTAAAGTATTAAAATATGTTGCAGATAATAAAGAACTTGGATTACCTAAAATTGTAAAAAACTTAGAGGTTAAATATAAAATTAAGCCACTGGTAAAAAAGGAAATATCTAAACATATAAAATAGTTATGAGTGATTTAGATAAATTAAAAGATGATCATCATTACTACGGAGAGTTTGGGAGAAAGTTCTTGTCTAACTCTGATATTATCAACCTGTTAAATGATCCAAAAAGTTTTAGGAAACCTAAAGAATTTACTAAACCTATGTTAGTTGGTAGATACTTTCATACAGCTATGTTAGAACCTGAAAAATTAACTTCAGAAGAGTTTGTCAGTATAGATGTAGCCAGTAGAAATTCTAAAAAGTATAAGGAAGAGATACTTAATTATGGTAGAACATTAATGATGTTAGATAAAGAAAAGGTAGAGATTGATAAAGCAATAAGTGTTATGAAAAATAACTTAGAGTTTTTTGAGGACATATATGATACCGGTAATGAGTATGAAGTACCAGCTATACATGAGGTTATGGGTATGATGTGGAAAGGCAAGGCAGATATTGTTTCTAAAGATTTTATTATAGATCTTAAAACAACTGGAAATATAAAAGATTTTAAATATAGTGCCAGGAAGTATAACTATGATAGTCAAGCATACCTGTATCAGCAATTCTTTGACAAGCCCGTTGCGTTTTATGTAGTAGATAAAAGCACGCTGGAGTTAGGAATATATCATCCATCACAAACTTTTTTGACTAATGGAAAAGAGAAAGTAGAAAAAGCAATAGAAGTGTTTAACAAATTTTATAGTAAAGATGCTAAAGAAGATATTGAAAATTACATCATTAAAGAAATACTTTAATAAAAAAGAAAGAGTAGTATGGTTGCAAATTCCAACCGACCTTACTTCTCAAGCCGAAAGAGATAATCTTATGGAGGCAACAATGAATCAGTTGGAAAAAATAATTTATAAAAATTAAATCATGGCAGAAAAAATCTATGTAGGAAACGGAGTTTCCAAGTTTGATGGGAACTTAATCTCATGCAGCGTATGTTTAACAGACTTACCTCAAGAACACATGTTTGAATACAATGGAAAGAAGTATATCAAGCTAAATGTATCGGCTAAAAAAGATGGTGAAGATGAGTATGGTAAAACACATTACTTAACTGTAGACACTTATAAGCCTGAACCTAAGAAAGAAACTGCACCAGCAGTAGATGAGGATCTACCTTTCTAAAACTAAGTACTAATGTAAGGGAGGGGGCTTCGTGTCCCCTTTCTTTTGCATTAATATATGTTGATATGTTAAGTTTGTAAGCTATTTATAGACTATAAGTAATATATTGATATATATATATTCTTTTATTATCTTTTTTATATATATTATTAACATATTAACATAAATAAAAAGAATATAAGAAGTAAATAGTTAAAAAAGTAAAAATAAAACTGACATTAAATTAACATAAAATCAACATATACAATGGAAATCACCATATTTAAAGACATTAAAGACACTTCTCAACCTTTTTATAGAGACGTATCAAAAATATTAGAAAGGATTCAAGAAGGAGCATCACAAGAAATAGTCCGATCAATAAGGGCAGAAAAAGACAAAGAAATAAGAAATAAATTAAAGCAATCATTACCGGCAATATGTTTTAGTGGTAAATTTACAAAAAGAAACGACTCATCTATTACTAAGCATAGTGGACTTATATGTTTAGATTTTGATAATTTTCCTTCAGAAAAAGAATTACTGGAAGAAAAAGAAAACATAACAAAAGATAGATACACCTACTCATGTTTTATTTCGCCCAGTGGATTAGGATTAAAGGTCTTAGTAAAGATTCCGGATGAAGCTGAAACTCATAAGCAATTTTTTAATTCTTTACAGCATCATTATGATAGTGAATATTTTGATGTGTCTTGTAAAAATTTATCAAGAGTATGTTATGAGAGTTATGATCCCTTAATCCATATTAATGAGCAATCCAGTGTTTTTAATCAAATTATAGAACAAGAATACCAAGAGGTAGTAAAACATAAAGACATACAAACTATACCTATTACCGATGAAAATAAAATAGTTGAGATACTAATGAAGTGGTGGGAGAGAAAGTACGGATTAAATAGTGGAGAGAGAAATAATAATGTTTATATACTGGCATCTGCCTTTAATGATTTTGGGATTAATAGAACTTTAGCTGAATACATAATGAATAATTTTGTAAGTAAAGACTTTTCTCAAAATGAAATTAAAAGAACGATTAGTTCAGCATATAAACAAGTCCAGAATTTTGGAACTAAATATTATGAAGATGAAGAAAGAGTAAATGAGGTTAAGTCTAAATTAAGAAAAGGAGTATCTAAAGGGGAAATAAAATCTCATATAGAAGATAGCTCTGAAGTAGAGGACAGTGTTATAGATAATGTTATTAGAAGGTTAGAGGAAGAACAAGACAAGCAAAAGTTTTGGAGTAAATCAGAAAAGGGAGTAGTAAAGATTGTACATATATCTTTTAAAAAGTTTTTAGAAGATAATGGTTTTTACAAGTTTAATCCTGAAGGAAGTAAGAACTACGTATTTGTTAAAGTAACTAACAACCTGATAGACCATACGTCAGAAAAAGAAATTAAAGATTTTATCTTAAATTACCTGTTAGATATAGATGATATATCAGTTTACAATTACTTTGCAGATCAAGTTAGATATTTTAGAGAGGAGTTCTTAACTTTATTATCTTCTATTAATGTTTATTTTATTGCCGATAATAAAAGCACCGCTTATTTATACTATAAAAATTGTGCAGTTAAAATAACTAAGGATGAGGTTATCCCTATTGATTACTTAGATTTAGGAGGGTATGTTTGGAAAGACCACGTAATAAATAGAGTCTTTGATATATGTGAAATTACTGATTGTGATTATAAAACTTTTATAAATAATATTAGTGGTGGCACTGAAAAAAGAACTAAATCAATGGAGTCTACTATAGGTTATTTATTGCATGGATGGAAAAACTTATCTTACTGCCCAGCAACTATACTTAATGATGAGGTTATATCAGACAACCCTGAGGGTGGTACTGGAAAGGGATTGTTTATGACTGGATTGTCTCACATGAAAAAGTTAGTGGTAATAGATGGTAAGTCATTTAACTTTGAAAAATCTTTTGCTTATCAATTAGTTTCTGCTGATACACAAATACTTTGTTTTGATGATGTAAAAAAACACTTTGACTTTGAAAGATTATTTAGTGTAGTAACTGAAGGATTGACTCTTGAAAAGAAAAATAAAGATGCTATTAAAATACCATTTAGTAAATCTCCTAAGGTGGCTATAACTACTAACTACGCAATAAAAGGAAAAGGATCTTCTTTTGAAAGAAGAAAATGGGAATTAGAGTTAAGTCAATTTTATACTAAAGAATTTACTCCTCTTGTAGAGTTTAGTAAACTTATGTTTGGAGAATGGGATGATAATGATTGGTGTCAATTTGATAACTATATGATACAAAATCTGCAATTATATTTAGAGAAAGGATTATTAAAAAGCGATTTTGTCAACCTAAAAGCAAGGCAATTCTCTGCAGAAACATCTCACGAATTTATAGAGTGGTGTGGAGTAATAGGGGGCAGTCCTAACTCTAAACTAATACCAGGAGAAAGAATTAAAATAAATGATTTATATCTTGATTTTACTAATGAATATCCTGATTATGCTCCTAAATCAAGAATGGCTGTTAGTAGGGTTAGGTTTGGAAAGTGGCTATCATCTTTTTCTCAGTACAAATATGAGTGTTATCCTTTAGAGGGTAGAGATATGATAGGAAAGTGGATTCAATTTGTTGAAAAAGAAAAACAAACATCAATAGATATATGATAAATTTTAGAGACTATCAGAAAGATATTATATCTAATGGGGTTGGGATAATAAAAAACAATAAGTTCCTTTATTTAGCAATGGAGGTTAGAACCGGTAAAACGCTGACAAGCTTAGGTATATGTGAAAACCTAAATATTAAAAAGGTTTTGTTTATAACTAAAAAAAAAGCTATTTCCAGTATAGAAAAAGACTATGAGTTGCTTTGTCCTGATTTTGAATTACAAGTCATTAATTATGAATCATTACATAAAGTAAAACAAACTGAATGGGATGTAGTAATATGTGATGAGGCTCATGGAATGGGAGCGTTTCCAAAACCAAGTGGTAGATCAAAAAAAGTATCTAACATTATAGCCAGATCAAAACCTTATGTTATATTACTAAGCGGAACGCCTACTCCCGAGTCGTATTCTCAAATGTATCATCAAGTATGCTTTATCCCCAGCAATCCCTTTAATCAATATAAAAACTTCTATAAATTTGCTAAAGAATATGTTAAGGTAGTGCAGAAAAAAATAGGAGGACTTTATATTAACGATTATTCTAAAGGAAGTAAAAAAATAATCGAAGACATGTCTCCCTACACCATTAACTTTAGCCAGAAAGAAGCTGGATTTATAGTTGAGACTACTGAACATATTTTAGAGGTTGATATTAAACCAGAAACAATTAATTTAATTAATAAATTAAAAAAAGATTTAGTTGTAGAAGGAGAAAGTGAAGTAATACTTGCGGATACCTCAGTAAAACTAATGACTAAGGTTCATCAAATGTGTAGCGGAACTATAAAATTTGAGAGTGGAAACTCTATGGTGCTGGATTTAAGTAAGGCTGAATTTATAAGGAAAACATTTAGAGGATTTAAGATAGGAATATTTTATAAGTTTAAAGAAGAATTAAACGCTATTAAACAAGTTTTTGGGGAAAACATTTGCACAGACTTAGATTGTTTTAATAATACTGATAAAAATATAGCACTCCAAATTGTAAGTGGAAGAGAAGGTATTAGTTTAAGGAAAGCAAATGCGTTAGTATATTATAATATTGACTTTAGCGCTACATCTTATTGGCAGTCAAGAGACCGTATGACAACTAAAGATAGATTAAGGAATGATGTGTACTGGATATTTAGTAGGGGAGGCATAGAAAAAGACATCTATAAAGCGGTTGTAAAGAAGAAGGATTATACCCTTGCTCATTTTAGAAGAGATTTTGTAAGTTTGTAAAAAGTAAATTAGGTTCGGCACCTACTTGTTTTTATTAAAAGACTTGGGAGGGTGGGGTAAAAACTGAATTAACAGTGTGTCCTGATTAACTTTTACAACATCAATATGACTGAACAACAAATACAACTGCAAAGGATTAAGCAACTGGAGTCGGAAGGATACTATGTTCTTAAGCTAATCAAGACTAATAAGAATGGTATCCCCGATCTCCTTGCTATACCTCCTGGAAGTCAAGTTTTGTTTTCGGAGGTAAAAAAACCAACAGGTAAATTATCCAAGCTACAAGAGTATAGATTAAAAGAATTAGAAAAACATGGATGCAAAACCGAAGTATACAGAGGCGGGGTTTGATATTGAAGAAGACTTTGTAGAGACATTGCAAGACATGGATATCAGAACTGGTATTAAAATAGCAAAATACATCCAGTCTAATGAACATAAAGTAAGACCTAACCTATTGGTGTCCACAGTGTTAGAAGGATTAGTTATGAGTGATGACAATGAGCCGGTAACCTTTATAGTGGAAGTAATAAAAGACCACTCATCAATTCCTATACTTTCTGATTTAAAATTAATAGAGATGGATGAGTATTTGGACTTAATAAATTTAAAATCAAATGAATCAAGAAAAAGTAAAAGCAATAAAGCAAATGATCAACTCTCATTACGAGATTGATATAGATTCTAAAAACAGAACTTACTTATACATTAAAGCCAGAGCATTAGCATATACTTTATTAAGAGAAAAGTGTTTAATGTCTTACACAGCAATAGGAACAGCATTTCGTAAAAACCACGCAACTGTTCTGCACGCAGTAAAAGAATTTCCTTTTATGAGAAAATTTGATGCTCAATTAGAAAGGGATTATAAAAATATTATAATTTTATGGGAAGGAGAAGAAGGGGAATATGATGAATTAAAACCCTTGCAAATAAAAAAAGAACTAAATGAGTTGCGAGAACAAAATAAAATGTTAAATTTGTCCTTAATAGATGTTCAAGAAGAGTTAAAAAATATAAAAAACAGGATCAAACTGTCATGCCAGGAGTAGCAACAGAGGATAGAAGAGAGATAACACATATAAAATATGTTTGTAGCGCTATTCATGACTTCGGAGATGATTTGTATGAAGACTTGATGGACAGAGATTATGAGCAAGCCAAGATTAAAGCTCAAAAATTAGTAAAAGAATTAAACGACTTAATAATTTCCATGTCTGATGAAGTGTAGTCTGATAGTTATTTGGCCTTGCTAATCACGAAATGGCTTATAAGGATAAAAAAGATCAAGCTGCTGCATCTAAACGTCATTATGAGGCTAATAAAAAAAAGATAAAAAAAAGATCTTATTTAAGAAACAAAAGTCAAAGAAGAAAAGCGAAGGAATATATTGATGCAATTAAAACCATATCTAAATGTATAGACTGCGGAGAAACTAATCCATTAGTATTAGACTTTGATCACGTAAGAGGAAAAAAAATAATGTGCATTTCAAATATGGTTAGAAATTCTTATAGCATAGAAACAATAAAACAAGAAATAGATAAGTGTGAAATCCGATGTGCTAATTGCCATAGAGTGGTGACCCATACAAGAAAAAAAAATGAATAAACAAATAGCAAAAGAGCTACATAAGTTTAGCCAAGTAATAGCAGAAAGATTTTCCCGTCCGGACAGAGAGGGTAATGTTTCTAAAGAAAGCTTTGAGGTAGAAGAAGTTATACCAACATCAGATCATACTGCTGTAATTAATTTTAAAAAAAACACTGGTAAAATAGGGGTAGCATTTTGTTATTATATAGCAAAAGGAATGTCTAAAGGATGGAAATATTTCTTTCCTACTGATTCACACCTAAACGGGTTTCAAGCTTTTCTTTATTACAAGTTGGAAGCAGAGCGTAAAAATTATAACAAAAACTTTATCGTAGACCAGTATAATAGAAACAGAGATAGCAAGGATCAAATAAAATATGAGCACGAAATATAAAACTATTAAGTGGGTTCTTAAGCAGAACATTAAAAATAAAGTAAACACATTATGGACGTGGGATAGGGAGGAAAAAAACTTTACTCAAATCTATCAGAACTACAATGATAAACTCCCTATCTACACTGCCACTCAGCTATTAGAACTAATAGATCAAGAAATTAAAGAGACTTCTTCGCCTTCATCAGCTCGGCACACTTTTCATATTCTTCAGTTTGAACAAAGTATTCAATAAGAGTATCGTACAAATCATAATCCATAGGGACAATCTTTTGTTTAGGGTTAAACATAAGAACTAATTCAGCGGTCTCAGATATTAATTCATCTAAAGTTTTTTTACCCAGCAACAAGTTATAGCTGTGTCTCATACATTGATCTTCATTAAAACTCCTCATAGTATTATAGTTTTTAATTATTATCTTGGCTGGCTCAATCTACCTCCCGAATCTCTCTTCCCTTTAGACCCACCTCTTGGAGTGCCCCCTCTTGGACCCATACCCTCCTTACTCTTAGAGCCACTTTTTACGGAGTTAGGCTGGTAAGAAGGACTAACCCCTAACATTCTGAATAGGTTTTCTTCGTCACTCGCATCATCTATCTCCACGCCTAAAGTATTAAATAAACCAATAAACGGATCAAGCTGTGCTCCTAATGCAATTTCAGCAACTGGTCTTAACGCATCAAAAGTACTTTCTTTTTTAAATCCTTTGCTTACCTTTCTAAATACGCTGGTGTAAGGGTTAACAACATCATTGTTATAACTTCTTTTGCCCTTAATAGCATTAACAACTGATTCAGCACCACCACCTATTAAAGGCACTTGATAAAGAAGTGTTAAGCCCATAGCGGCATCTTTGATTTTTTCCATAGCCTCTTCTTCATCCTCCCCTCCCTCGGATAGTTTAAAAATATTAGCTGTAGCAATAAACAACATGTTAGCAAGAGCAAAATTTAAACTTAAAGCCCTTGTGTCTTTGGCTGTAGGGACTTTCTTTTCTTTTAAAGTTTTCATTATGTTAGCAGTACTGGACATTACTTTATTCATCTGTAAAAACAATGTACTACCAAACATAGTGAATGCTCTTGTTAAACCATCTCCTTGAAGTTGCATCATGTTTTTATCTGTACTTCTACGACTTTGCTGAGTAGCATTATAGTTATTAAAAGCTTGCAGGGCATCTGCTTTAGACATTCCGTTTGCAATATTTCTATTGTAGTTAGCCATATATCCCATCACCCCCATAACATCCCCTATAACAGTAGGAGAGGCAGCTGCAGTCTTAAGGGCCTGTATAAATTTAGCCACCTTAGACCTTCCTCTTAATGGTTTAAATACTCTACTACCACTTTCCAATCCATACACATCACCCTCCAATCCTTGATCTAAACGAGCAGAAAAATCAGCTGAAATACTACGAGCTTTTTTAATCTGCTTAGGTAGTGTTGCTATTATTTTAGCCATATCCATCATGAATCCTAAGGTGTCCATCCCTGGTATTCTTGTCTTACCCTCACCTCTATAGTTGTAGTCTTCAAAAGCATTAATAAATGAAGTGGCCTGCTTAGGTATCTGCATAAACTTAAATGACAGTGCAAATGAAGTAAATTTACGCTGCAAGGTATCTAACTTAGTGTTAGATAATTTAAGTCCTGAGTTAGGGTTAACAGCCATATTAACCATATTTTTCATCAATCCTCTTATACCCAGTTCTTGAGCTAAAGTATTTACATCTGGACTTTTAAATATATTATTTAAAGTTTTAGTGCCCTCAGCATAAGACTTGTATCTTTCCATGCTTTTAATATGAGACTCTAATACATTTGTAAATAATAAATTTTCTATTTTTACATCGGACTCTCTATCAATACGTGATTTAAAAGCAGAATCATACTCAGCATTAAACACTCCATTAAAATCTCCCTCAGTAATCAAGCCATCTACAGAAGGAGATATGCTTTGTGTTGGAAAGTAGTTAGCTACAAAGCCTAAGTTTACGTCATTTACTTGACGGTATGTAGAGTTTGTTTCCTCAAAATATTCATTACTTAAATAATCTACAGTCTTGTCTATAAACTCAGTAGCCAAAGGAGTTATCTCTCTGGTGATCTGGTCTAACACTTCTGCATCATAACCCATCTTCTCTAACTTTGCTCTTTGTATATCATTTTTACTTAAAGCATAAATACGCATCATCTCATCTATAGTGTGAGACCTCTCTCTTGCCCCTCCTTTAAATTTACCATAAATAGTTCTTTGCCCTCTCGGTATTTTACTTTTCCATTCAGCATAACCCTTGGTTATTCCCTCTATAGTATTAGCGATTTTTCCTAAACCTTTATCGTTAGACTTTATAATAGCCCTTTCCCCTTCTAAAGCTTTAGTGTGCATCAGGTTAAGCTTATCATAAACATTCTCTCTAAAGAAGTTATTACCCTTAGCTACATTATCCATAATATTAGTGATAGTACCTAAGTGTGCAATTTTATTTCTAAAGAAGTCTGATATACCTAAGCCCGTTGTAAAAGGATATCTGTCTACAAAATTCTGTAGTCCTTTCCATATTTTTAGCTTTTGAAAATCATTCCAGGTACTACTGGCGTCTCTATCTAAATCATTCTTATCTTTTAAAGTTCCGTCCTCATTGTATAAAAACGGGTAGTTTTCTTTAATTTGAGCTGAAGATTCTTCATTTAATTTATTTTGGTTTTCTGCTCTTGCTAACCTTTTAACTGCTAATCTTTTAATTGACTCTGCTCTAACATCTTTAAAGCCATCATATAAAGACTGAACATCTTCTAAGCTCATATTAGATATATTTCCAAAAGTATCTAAAGCATAAATTTGCTCTAATAACATTTGTTCTTTTACAGTTAACTGCTCTCCGTTTAATTCTTTAGTTAAAGCATCGTTTACATTTATAACAGTTCCACCTATCTCCACGTTGTCTGCTCTTAACTTTTCAGTTATAGAGGCCAGCACATCAACATCTCCTTTAATAGCGGCAGTAAGTATAGTTTTAACTGATCTAAAAAATTGCTGACCAGCAGCATCTAAACCTTTACTTCTAACCTTACCGCTATCTGTAGTTTTCTTAGAAGCCTTTTTGTTTACTAAATTTAAAATATCTTTAAATAATGATTTTTTTAAAACAGCTCTTTGCTTTTCTACAACCTGTAAAACTCTTTCTGCATCTGCTAAAAAAGTTTTTTCAGAAGAGTTAGCTATTAGATTAGTTAGTTTTAAAATATCTGCTTTAGTATATTTTTTTGAAACAGGAAGCTGAGTTCTTATAAACTGTTTTATTCTGGCTTTACTTTTTGCTAAACTGGAAGCGCCTTCTTTTCTTGTTCGTATTTCTTTACGAATAGCACTTATTTTTTTCTGAACTGTTCTATTAGCAGTTGTCTGTAAGGACCTATCAAAACCACTTACTAAATCATTCTGAACCGATTTTGGTTGGGCTTGAAACTCTTCATTTTTTTCTAATAAAGAAATACCTTTCTCTCTTATCTCTGCATTGTTAGGATTGTTTTTTGTAATAAACTCTGTAAGCTGAGTGTTTACATCATTAAACATATTTTCTCCTACTTTCATTCCCCCTTCTACATTTCCAAATACTACAGGTATATTTATTTCTCTCTCAGTTTTAGATTTAAGCAACGCATCTGCGACTGAAGCAGCTACCTTTCTAATTCTTGTTAAGTAATCTTTAATAGAAGCATCACTAAAGTCCATCTCACGAGCCTTGGACACTACTTCATTATTAGAGTCTTGAGGATTAAAGATAACCTGCATTCTATCATTGGAAGGTATATTAAACTTACGTCCATTTTTTGTAATATAATAACCTGTTAAAGCTCCGTCTCCATAAGACTTGTAAGCTTCTTTTAAACCATAACCCTGCGCTTCTAATTGTTTACGCAAAGCCTGTGGGTTAAATAAATTAGCCGAAAAGAACCCTGACTGGTTAATACCGTTTTGCTGTGCTAATCTTGTTACTTTTTTAATAGGGCTCTCTTCAAATTTTTGATCACGAGTCAAACCAGCATCTCTTGCCTTTTGAATATTTTTTCGAGTATACTTGCCAGGATTACTTACTACATCATCTAAGTAATCTATAATAACCTGAGGATCTAAAAACCCTATGTCATCAGAAGTTGGGTCTTCTACTGTATCAATATTTCTTGGCCCTGTTTTTCTAAGTAATCTATTGTATGCCATTCTATCTCTCGCAGTTCCCTTTCTATTATTAGGGTCTCCGTACTGATCAAAATCTTTAACATGAACCTTACCTAAGTTTTCAAAAAGATATGCAAAAATTCCTGACGGTAGTTGATCTATTTCAGCCTCATATTCTTGCAAAGCCTTTTTTGCATCATCTTCATCTTTTTGTTCTTTTATTTTTTCTTCAGTATTTAATTTATCTACTTCCTGAAGTCCTTGTATATCCTGCATACTAACCTCTCCTCCTTCTCTTATTTTTCCAGACAATACATTTAATAGATTAACCACTTCATCTTGAGTGCTAACCTCCGCTTTAATACCAAGCATGCTTCCTAATTTTTGCAGCAATCTTTTAACAAGACTTTTTTCTTCTGTATTTAAAGAGGTATAATTGTCTGCCAACATTCCTGTTAGCTCCGCCAAATATTCTTCACTTCTAAATTTTTTATTATCTCCTGTATATTTTTTTACAAAAGCATCTAACTCTGCTTTTATTTTAGGGTCCTTAATACTTGACTGTAAAGACTTTACCATTCTATCAGTTACTGCCTTTAGGTTAGCTCCATCAAACTTACTCATTACTACCGCATGAAAAACTTCATGAGCTATAGTTCTGGTATTTGCATGAGGCATATTAATATGTATAGTGTTAGTTCCTTGAGAATACATTCCTCTTGACCCCCCCTTACCTTTTGATCCTTGTGAATTTTGATTAGTAGCTTTATTGTAAGCAGCTTCTGTTCTATGTAAAACCACTTGCACATCAGGTAGTATTTGTTTAATAGACTTAACCGCTTTCTTAGCAAGCTCGGTTATTAATGACTCTTGTTTCTCTTGAGCTTTTGTATCTTCATATATAGGGTCTACCTCTACCACTGTATCGTCTGCAATAAATAAATTAGTAGAGTTGTTTTCTATAGTTCCGTCCTTATTTATTTTAGGAGTTGTAACATTTGCCCCGCTCATCTCTACTACTTCCCCTGTTTTAGAGTTTATAATAGTTAGCCCTTCTGTTTCATTGTTAACCTCAACAGCAGACTCTCTTGTTACCTCTTGAGTAGTAGTGTTGTCTGTAGTAGGAGGGGTTATTCCTAACCTTTCAAACTCACTATTAAAAAACTCTTTATTAGCATCATTTATAACCTCTCCGTTTTCTATACTTTGTATATAGTATTCCTTAACATCTTCATCTTTAGTTATTCCAGCACGCTCCATAACTATAGGGTTAAACCATTTCTGAGCAAACCCATTTTTACCATCAGCTATTTTATCTACTATATTTCTTATCTTTTCTTTTAATGGTCTACTCTCTTCTTCTACTACCTCAGTGTTTTCAACTACAGTAGGCTCCCCATCTATTAGGGTTTCTAAGTCTCTTGACTCTTCATTTATTTCCTCTTGCGTAACCTCTTCAGGACTGGGCCCTTCTTGGCTGTCGCTCTCTTCGGTAACAACTGTCTCGGTGTTTCCATCTCCCACCTCGCTGCTAACTTCGGTTTGTTCTTGTACATCCACGCTCTCTGGGCTTGACTCTTGAATGGCATCTTGCTCTTGTTTTAGTTTATTAATAGCTTCTTGTCCCTCTTCCATAAGCTGAGCTTGTTTCTCAGCAATATCTTGCTCGGTAGGGTTTTCATTCCCTTCTTCCAATAATTTTTCTGTAGCATACTCTTTAGATACCTCAATAGTTTCTGTAGTCGTATTTCCTTGACCATCATCAGTTTGAGTAACCTTAACGTTTATATCTCCCTTGTATATACCTATAATTCTTTCTTGAATTTCTTTTAACCTGTTTTTACCAGCCTCTGTGGTAGGGGCTCCCAGGCTTTCCTTCTCTACTTCTAATGAAACTAATTCATCTAAAGTTTCTTTGTTGGGAATGTTTTGTTGGCCTATTTCTCTTAATATAGTGTTTTGTATTCTTAATTTCGTTTTTCTTTTGTCGGCTAAATCTTTTAAAGCAGGGTCATTCTCTATTGTAATACCCATGGCAGCAAAGTCTTTATCATCTGAATTCATAATCATCTCAGTCATAGTCTTCACATCCACCTCACCTTCTTTAGTATCGCTATTTATTTTATATGTTGGTCTTGCCAGCAAAGATCCGTAAGCATAAGAAACACCTGCTTTTCCTGTACCCCCAATAGTTTCAAAACCAATCTCACGAGCATCTAAATCTTGACCTACCGCTACTCTGGCTATAGTCTCTCCTACACCACCTCCACCGGCTTCTACTCCCATAGCTGTTAAGGCTCTTTTCCCTTTGCTTGCCCCTTTAACAACTTGATTAGCTATAATTTTACCACCCATCTTTAAGCTATACCTATCTACAATACCTATTATAGCCCCTCTACCTGCTGATTTAGCTCTGATTTTAAACATTTTATCCTCATCAGCTAATACTTTTGATATACCTTTTTGATCAAATGAATCTCCATTCTCTTCTACAGCCTCTCTTAAAAACTCTGCAAAAGACAAGCCAGTTTCCAATGCAGCTCCTGAAGCCGCATAAGCTGCTGGTAATGAAGCAATAGCGCCAGGGATAGCTCCTACTCCACCTGCTAAAGATCCAACTCCGGCCCCACCAGCAACAACAGTTCCTGCCGCAGTAGCTGAGGAAGTGTTAAGCATTTGCATCATAGTTTGAGCGCCTAATTGAGCAACAACATTTAAAGGTCCAGCATAAGCTAATCCTTTTAAAAAACCCAAAGCACCTCCACCAGCATCTTCATACACCCTATTAAACTCTTGCATTTCATCACTTTCACCTAACGCAGCAATTTCTTCTTGAGCTTGTAAAAATTCCATTATATCCTCAGGGTTTGCATCAGCCCCCTTATACATAAGCTCCCACCCTTCATCTGAAGTGTTACCCTGTACAAAACCTTGCTTTCCAGCACGATATATATCTCCAATAAAATTTGTTAAATAATTTTTCCCAACAACATCTTCAAGTATAGTGTTGTCTTCAGCAGCGTCTGGCATCGACACTCTGTCTTGTTGAGAACGAGCAGGGTCAGTTTCTACAACTTCTGTCTCTGTTTCAGTTTCAGTATCAGTCTCGCCTCCTAATAATTTAGTTTCGTAATCACTTACGTTTTCCGATATCGAAACATCCGAAGATCCACCTTGATCCTGAACTTGTTCTGTAGATGATTCCATAACTTCCTCTTCTGCAATAGGCTGAGAATCGTCTTTTTTTTTACCTTCCATAAGTTGGAAAAAGATTCTATCTGGGTATTCTCACCAAACAACCCTTCTTTTTGTCCTAACTCAAAAAGCTTTATTTGCATCTCTGGATTAGCTTTAGACCACTTTTCAAATGGACTTTTAAGTTCTGAAATTAATCCTTTCTCTACATAGAGATTGTACATTTGTTCTAACTTGTCCATGTTTTATTATTCGTCTAAAATATTATCACCTTCATTAGTTGTTTCTTTCTTGTATTTCTTACCAGTTTTTTTCTGAGATATAGCTTCAGCTATAAAATCCTGCATTGCTGGCCAGATCCGATCACTACTATCCCACTTGTTTTGACCAATAGTCTCTCCTTCGTTCCAGTCAACCATATCGTTTGGATATGTAAAGGTCATATCTCCAATTTTAAATACAAGCGTCTCATTATCTTTTTCATCTTTTCCTGCTGTAACATTTATATCTACTCCTTTAAACGCCTCAACAAGACCTGGAGTAGTAGATGTTTTAAACACCTCTTGTAATATATTTGAATAGTCAGGAGCAACATCTGCTACTGTATCCCCACCTCCTATATTATCTACAGCATCAACAAAGCTCTGCACATCGTCATCTTTACCGTCAATTCTAATCTTAGAATTATAGTCTGCATTTTCAATTTTGTCTACATTAGTTTGTCTACCGCCTCTATCTCCTTTACGATATTTACCTAATGAACCTCCTCCTTTTTCATACATAGCTAACGCATCCGCAAAAGAAACTTCACCTCCTGTTACATCATTCCATATAGAAGACCCTATATCTCGTGTAGACATATCTGTAATATCTACTCTCTCTATTTCTCCTCCTTTTTTATGGATTAAAACTTCATCACCCTCAATTTCTAATTTTTGTATCGGAACATAATTTTTACTTCCAGACATTCTACTATTAATAGAAGAAGCTAATTCATTTAATGCAGCTATTGACTCAGCGTCATTTCCAGTAAAGGCTGTGTTCAGCGTACCCATTAAGTTAGAATATGTTTTTTCTCTTTGTCCGCTGGCAAATTCATAATTACTTTTAGCTCTTGGTTGAACAACTTGTTTAGTTGTTAATGTTTCTTTATATCCTAACTTAGCTTTTAAAGAGTCTTCCATAAAACCTTGAGCTTTTTGCCTTTGAGCGTCAGTAATAGATGGTTCTACCTGTACACCATTCTCTTTATACCCCATAACAATAATAGGGTTGTTATCCTCATTACCAGGATTATCTATATTCCACTGATCAAACTGTCTTTGGTCTCCCGCTCTAAACAACTCTCCGTCATCATTTTTAATACCATTATCTGCTAAAATACTTCCTATCTCATAATTACTACTCATTGCAGCCGCAGCTTTATCTGATATATATTGTTCAGCCTCAGGAGTTTGCATAAAGTCTTCTATTGTAAGGACAGCTCTTGGTCCAGCACCTTTCTTACCCGCAGTTGTTGCGTTACCTGCTGTAATATAAGTTCCTAACTCTTCCGAAGCCTGCTCTATAAATCCACCCACATCATATTCATTAATCTCTTGCTTACTAATAGCAGTCATTCTATTCATGCTAATTAAATCATCTGGACCTGTTAATAGCTCCCCTGTCTCAGGGTCTATTCTACCAAAAGCTAACATACCCGTCTCAGGATTAGTAACTAACTGTAAGTTTTTAAGATTTCCAAAAGACTCCATTCTTTCACCAAGATACTGCTCTAAAGAACTGGACTTTTCCCCAGGATTTGTACTATTCATTCTTTCAGTATACCTTTTAAAATCTTCATCCCAACTCTTAGCATTTTTTTGAAACTGTGTAAACCCTGAGCTTATATTATTCTTTATTTTTTGAAAGTCCTGAGGTCTAAGCTCTCCTCTTTTCATTGCTTGTTCAGCTTGATATATAACATTAGCGGCATCGTTAGATCCGTCAATAGTCATATCCATTAATGTTTTGTTATCTAAAGACTCTAACTCATTTAACGCATCTAAATTCTTTTTAGTGTCTGCATCAATATCATCCTTACGTTTTTGACGTTTATTAGCAGCCTGAGTAACAGCGTTGCTAATTACATTAGCCTGCTCAAACCAATTTATTCTACTTCCTTCTTTTTCAGGAGCAAACGTATCAAAATTTATATCTCGTTTTGCTTTAGTTGGATCTACCGCCATTTTATATTTCTTTAAATTCTACATCTAACGTAGAGTAATTTACCATATCATAACCCCCTGATTTAATTACCGCTTCTTGAGGAACTTCATCAGACATAACTCCTTGATAAACACCTTCTTTTCCTTTGTACTTAAAAGTATATATATTTAATCCACTTTTAGATTTGCCAATTAAACTAATGTTTTCTTTTAATCTTCTGTCAGAAAATATTGAATTATTTCCACCACTTAAACTTAACCCAGAACTTGGACTACTTAAAGAAAGTGAAGGAGGGGTGTAATTTGAACCTCCAATCATATTAGGGTCTAAAGGATTCCCTGTGTTAATACCCCCTGGTGGTGGAGTAGCTCCTCCCCCTGGAAATAAAGGAGCGGCAGCAGCCACTGCACCTATAGTACTTCCAATACCCTGTATACCCTGGCCAATAGCAGCACTTCTTGCAGCTTCTGATTCACGTGCAATTTGTTTTTGTTCTTTAGCGTTAGCCACATCCATCTGTAAAAGCTGCTGATTTACCGCATCTTTAGACTGTGCTTTAGTAGCTTGAAGATCAGAGATTTGTTCTCCCATTGCAATACGTGTTTCTTGAGCTTGTGCACCAGCTTGTGCGCCAACCCTACCAACACCCGCAGCTAAAGCTCTTGCGTCTCCTTCTTGTAAAGCTTCTGTACTTTGTTGAGCAACAGCTAAATTGTTTTCAAACTCAGCGTCATAGGCGTCTAAAGGAACGCTAAGGCCCTCATAAAAATCCGTCTCTGCTTTTTTCTTTGCATCTTCCATTGCTTTTTTTGCTTCTGCTGCCGCTGCCTCTCCTTCTCTTTTTGCTTTTGCTGCTGCTGAAAAACTCATTGCGGTACTTGTTGCCGCTGATGCTATACCTACTACTGCTGTTGTTACTGCTGCCATATTATATTTTTTTAATCATTTCATGAGTATACGTACTGCCTTCCTCAAAATTATTGTTTTTATAAACTTCTATCAATGGTTTATTTTTTATTAATGCATAAACATATTTGTTTCCTTTTTTTTCTGCTTCCAAACTAATTGTTTTAATTAAAAGTTCTAAAGCGTCTCTTCTGTTTTGCCTGTCTTTATAATGCCTATTAGATATTATCCAATCACACCATGCTGCTTTTGAATTAGTTAAGTACATAAAACCAGCACATATAGGCTTATCTTCTTCATAAACAATAAAACCACCTTTACCATTATCTGGTAAAAAATCTTTAGAAGGCGGTGTCCATCTCCAGTCTCTCCACCAATCACACAGAATGTTATCGTAGTCCTCTGCTGTTAATGGTAATATATTTAATTTCATTATCGCAAAGATAATAAATTCTATGGATAACTTTTCATTACACTACTACCGACTGAAAACAATTCAACTGCAGCAGTATTAGTATTTACAAGCGTATATTGCATAAAATAACCACGTGCACCATGAGACTCTGCTATAGCGTTTTTCATAAACATAATAAAGTCACCATTTGCAGGCACTGTTCCTAAAGTCACCCCATCAACAGCCGGAGCAGTATCATTAATAGTTATTACATTAGTATCTCTATTTAGTGCAGTAACTTGACCCGCATAAACTTCTGGTCCTGCTGGTGCTGGAAAAATACCTGGTGTCGCTGCATACACATAATCACCAACAGAAATAATACTCCCTATATCAAAAGTAAAAGTAAGGGTAATAGCTGGAGAAGCCCCACCTACACCACCTACCGCAGGGAGAGTTCCTATACCATTAGTAGATCGGGCAGACCAATTTACTGTATCTTGGTTTTCTCTTAAAAAAGTAAACCATTCTCTTTCTTTTTGCTCAAACTCTGTGGCTAACATAGAGCCTGTTCCCAGTTCTGTAAATAATTCAGTACACCTCCACCTGTCATCACTTTCATAAGACATGGTTTTAAATAGTTTAATAGTCTGAGGCTCAGTATTAAACACTGATGTTATTGTAGAATTAAACTGAGTGTTATAGTAATTGTTTCTTATCTCATTGGTATTGTGTCTATATAAATTACCTCCATTAAAAGTATAAAAATAACTATTCATCCCAACCATATAGTCTGGCTGAAAAGAATAAAATGAAGGCCATCCTTTTACGTTTTCACTGTAAGATAATGTTGCTGGTTCTAAAGGCATATTAACAAGATGTTAGATTAATTATTACTCCGTTTGCAGTTTGCATACAATAAAATACTCCTCCAAAAAACACGCTATAATAACCATCAGCTACAGTTGTAACTCCGCTATTATCAGTAAAAACCCAATCGTTTACTGCCGGCAATCCAGTGGTTCCTGATACGGGTGCGTGATAAAAAAGATCTGGAGAAGTTGTTATTGAACATGCTCCTGCACAACCTGCTTGACCGGAAAGAGTTCCTTGAAATGAAGGTAGATACGCAGGGCATAAAACTTTTATAGACCAATCAAAAGTTCCCGCATTAGGAGAGTCTATTACAAAATCTATAGTATTCAAAACTGCAGAAGTTTTAGGGACTACCATTATAGTTGTTCCCCATCCACCAAAGGAATTTAAATCTACACCTCCAGCAGCTTGATTTAAGTATGGACCCCAAGTGCTTACATTACCATTAGGCTGCCAAACGCCTGCACTATAAGATTGCTCTGCGCCTGTATAAGTAACGCCTCCACTTCCTGTCATGTTTGTAGCGCCACAACATCCTTGATCGCCAATTAATCCCTGTAGATAACCTCCTCCTGGAGTGTTAGGAGAAGAATACTCGCTTGCTGTAATTGCATTATATGTCCAAGTTGCTCTTGCATTATTACCTGATCCAACCGTAAACTCTACTATTACTGCACCCACATTTACTCCCACATCTACTGTAAGAAGACTTTTAGCAAATACATTTTGAGACACTGGTGTTGATCCGCAAGAAGTTATACAAGAAGGGCACGTATTAGTAGCCCCTAACACACCTCCTGTCATTTTTCTATAAATACCTCCTTGACTATACCATCCGTCAGGAGCAACAACGCTTAACGCTGAATTTGTAAACAAGCCTGTTGCTAAAGCAAAGCTGGTTCCGTCATAATAATAATTTCCTAAAGTTGCCATATAATTTAATTTTTTAACATGATCCTGCTGATATTACCGCTCCGTTTGCCCCTACCTGAATCCATTGTTTTGGACTTGCCGCAGAAGGTTGAGCTGGATCTACAATATAGAATCCTGGAAGTATAACCGATGCTGGATCACAAGTTAAGTTTGCAAAACAAATCTCTCCAATCTGAGGAATAGACCCTGTTCCGTTAAAAGAACCTTGCTGATTACCAGCACTATTAGTATTTGTTTGACAAGCAAAAGCTGAAGTTGATTGTGCAGGTCCAAAGTATGTTATTCCGCACGCAGGATTACATCCGCAACAAGCTTCAGCAGCACTACCAGTCGCTATAGGAGAGAAGCATAATGTACTTTGCGTAGTCTCTCTTAAATCCCAAACTAAATATAAATATTGATTGGATAATGGGAAGTTTACTGCAGTTGTAGTAATAGTAGCTTGCTCCGATCCTGCGGCACCTGATATAGGGACTATGTTTATTAAGTCTGGATCAGCCAATAATAATTGCATGTCAGTATTAGTGTTTGCATACAATGTACTGCTTGATAAATATTTAAACTTATCTTGAGCACTATCAAAAACAAAATCATCAAACCCCTGCTTTAAAGCTCTCATTGTAATATCAGCACCTATATAAGGGAATACCCCTATCGACCTATTTCCAGTTTGAGATATATATTCAGTAGGAGTTATTAATCCTAAAGTAGCTAAATCATTTACTGATGGCGAAATAGTAGACCCATCATTCCAGTTATAATCAAAATGAATAAATTGACCATCTGTACTTGGGGAGCTTAATACAATTCTAATTATTGTTAGTGTTGTTACTGGAGGGCAATCTATTGTAATGTCATAAGTAGCCGAAGCTCCAGATGTTGTTACTGGAGTAATTACCATCTCAATATCATTTGGAGTATTTGCAGTTTTATTAACAGTTATAAATCCACTCGTTGCTGTAACTCCTGAACTAACTGTTACCCCATTCCAAGTAGCGTCTACAGTTATTGAGCCTGAACTTATATTGTAAGGTATATTTATAGACCCTACAGCATCTCCTACATTTACGGTATAAGATAATACATTTACCGCATTGTTTTGTGATAGTGTTGTTCCACAAGGAGTTCCTACTTCTGGGAATGGAACAGTTTTTAAATTAGTATTTAAAACATATTCATTCATATAAGGGTCATATCCCCCTAATTTTTGTGTTATAAGCTGTTCTGCAAATTGATCTCTAAACCAAGACCTCATTCCATATTGAGACACAACTTGTATTTGATCAGTATTAGCAGACGTTCCTCTTAAGTTTATAACAGCTCCTCTTTTAGTGTCTGTAAAAAACATATCAGAACCCCAAGCCGCAAAACTTTCTGGATTAAAACTAATACCATATTCTTCTATTCTTGCTATCTGAGTCCCTAAAACTTGAGGTACAGAAGCTATTGCCCCTCCTCCAGTTGAGTCGCTAATTACATTCTTTTTTGCTAAGACATAAGATATTCTATCTTCTTGCAAAGTAAGGATATCAGTCTCTCTGGAATACATAAACTGTATAGGACCAAAAGAAGTCTCGCAATCTTTATAATTTACTAATCCTAAATTAAATTCATTAAGGTTATTAGAGTTGGCGGCTCCACTATAAACCCCACTATAAGTCATGCCTGCAAATCTATTTGCTTCTTTATAGTCTTGATTAGAAACAGCCAACACTCTTTCTCCCATATTAAAAGACTTGGTTCCTGGAGAATCTGTAATTCTAAAACTTTCTACCCCGTTTCCAAATGTATAACAATTTGCAAAAGGTAATGTTACTTCTAAATTATTAGTAGCATCTTGATCTTGATCGGATGGACCTCCTGGAGACTGATGATATCTTAATCCATCTGCAGGGTCTGTGTATATATCCATCATTCGTGAAGCGTCATAAAATAAATTAGGATCTACTTCAGCCGGCTCTGTCTCCCATATAATTAATTGCCCTCCCCTTAAAACCTGTATCAAAGTACCAACATGCCCTGGTCTTTTGTCTCCCCAAAAACTTGAACATCTTGGAATACCACAACGATTTCTAAACTTAAGGTCACCAGTAACTGCGGTAGGGTCTCCATAAACAAATAACTGTGTATTAAAACAATGAGATGACGGAACTGTAGGAGCTCCTGTTGAAGTAGCAAAAGGAACCCCTGAGTTTTTATATTGTGAACAACTTACACCATTACTACTTCCAGTTGTAAAATCAGCCCCATCTCCATACCACCATAATAAGAAATTAGGGTAATCTTGAGATGCTTTAAAATCTCCATCAAATTTATATTTCTTTGATGTACAATTACTACCTTTGCTTCCTCTCCAGTTATCAATCCTGACTCTAATACTTGATCCTGCTGGTAAATCGTATGGACCTGTATTTGATGAGCCAGAAGGAAAGTTTAACTCATAACTGTTTGACAGGTTACAGCTTGTGCTGTTAGAACTGGATGATTTGTTTCCATAATCAATAACAGCATCATCTGCAATCTCAGTGCTAAACCCCCCTGGTTTTATACACATATATAATCCAGCTGGATTATTAGTATCTCCACAGGCACTTATACCTAAATCATTTGAATCACCACTAAACGCTCTTATTTCTAAAACTTTACACACTACATTAGAACTTACAGGGCCTAAAGTATCCGCCTTAACGACAAGATTCATTCCTTGAGTAACAATATTAGTATTATCTCCCTCTAACTTAAACCAAAGCACAGAAGGTTCTCTACAATCTGGAAAGTATAAGCTTGAAAAAACAGTAAAATAAGTACCTTCACTTGGCTTCATTACAAATTTATATTTAGAAGCCCAGTAAGGAGGTAAATTAGATAATGTTACCCTACATGTATTTTTATCTCTTGAATTAATTGGCGGCACATACAGAGTGTTGTCATTAGCAACCAATACTGTAGAAGCCCTACCGTAATCATCCATGTAAACAATACCTGTTTCATAATCTCTATTACTGTGTAAGCTATAAGTGTCAGCAGTTAAAAGATACCCAACAGTACTACTAAAATCTATAAAACTAAAAAACTCAAACTGCTCACTCACATCTCCAGCAGAAGGAGCGTCTTCAGAATAAAACCTTACAGCAGGACACTGAAGAGTAAATCCAGTTGCTGTAGCTGTGTAATTAAATCCTTGCTGAGTACACACTGCGGTTGCTGCTGGAGCCGCTGTAAGACACCCTGTAGTTATAGAGCTATTTATAATCTCCATAGTTCCTGGTGGAGGATTGACATAATTATTAAACTTATCAGTTACCGTACCCCCTTGACCCGAAAGGTCATTAGGAAGCAATGGTTGATAATTACCTATAGCAGTAGTTCCTATAGGCGTCTGAAACTCAGTAGAGTTAACTAAATCAGCAACAGAAGCATAAGCTACTGGGCACGTAAAAGTCCAGTTTATACTAAAAGGACTTGGCTGCTGAAAAGAAGGGCTTGAATCAGGACCGACAGCCTGCGGATTACCACCACTAACTTGAGGGGAAGGGGCGGACTGCATATTTAAATCAAAAGTCAATGTTAATCCTGCTGGAATTGGCAAGTCTAACGCTGATAAATCAAAGGTTATTTGTGAATCAGTAACACTAACAAGAGCAGGCTTCCCTGGTACAGCTTGCTGTCCTATTTCATAATCAACACCATCAGACGCTACAGGAGCATCCAGTCCTACACCTCCTATCTCTTCTACTAAATGCTCAGTGCTATAATTTATAGGTATTTTTTGACCGTTTTCATTAACAATATCGTAACCGTCTACATAATTTCCGTATATCAATCTGTTACCTTGAATGGTTTGAGCCTTAGCAATTCTGGGTACATTATCATATTGTCTTAATAATTCATCTGACCCTAAAGTTGTAAATATTTTACTATTGCTAAAAGTTAAACTTTGTTGTATTTCATCAGCCCACCCTAAATCTTTTTTATTATATCTTTCTATTACATAAATAACATTATTACCACTTTCTTTATAAAGCAAGTCTACTTGAACAACTCTTTTAGATCCTGTAGAAAAACCAATAGTAGCCCCATTAAAACGATTTAACATACCCGCATTATTAAAGGTATCTAAATTAAATCTAAAAGCTCCAGGCTGAAAAGCCGGCATACTAAATAAAGACGTTGCACTATACCCGCCATCTTGATATCTATATCTATAAGCAAAACATAAAAATCTTGTTTCCATATAATTTTCATCACCTGGAAAATCTTCTAATGTTACTTCAGGAACAGGTAAAGGAGTATATGTAGGAGTAGAGTCCTCAAATCCTGGAGGTTTTACAATAACATTTACATCTTGTTTACGTATACCATCAGAACCAGCGGGAACATTTGTAGCCGCTGGATCATCATAATTTCTTTTTACATTTATATATCTTGGAGGGTTTTTATCATCCGTAAAAAATAATTGGTTTTCTATTTTACTTACTCCAGTAACTAAGAATTTAGGATCAAAATTTAAAGTTGTATTAGCATTTCCAGGCTCCCCGTCCCATACCGAAACTACATGGTAGGTAACTACATTACTATTAGTGTTAAATGAAACTATCATGTCACACTTGCCTGTGGGAGATGCAGCGTTAGCAGAGTCATGAACAAACCAGTATATAGTTTCTTCCATTCCGTCTTCATAAACACCTAAGCAAGAGGTTGATGCAGGATTTAAAGGATTACTTTCGTAAGATAAAAAAGTTAATTGAGTATTACCTTTTGAATTTTCGACAGCCCCTATTTCAGTAGACTCAGTAGAACCTAATCTTACATTTAATGCATCTACATATTCTCCAAGTGGAACTAAGCGCTCATCAACGCTTTTATTCATTTTCCCTGCTATAAAATTTGATCTAATATCTGCCATTCTATTTTATCCATTTATTCTGACCTCTTAAGTTTTGTAAAAGCCTCCCGGGGTGTATATTGCTTAATCTTAATTTAGCGTTTCTTAATAAAGAAGATTTATCTTTTCTTGCTCTATTAACCACATATTCTTGAACTCCAAATTTACTATTTACAATAGAGTACCTTATGTAAGCATATATAAACTCTTCAAATAATTTATTAACACTAACCAAAGAATCATCTCCTTTTTCTAATCCATCTGATACGTATTCTAAAACTACAAATTTACCCATCATTCCTGAATTAAAATTAATTACACCTCCACTTTTATTTATACTAAAAGTAGGATTTACATTTGCGGTTTCTGTATTCATTCCAAATCTACCGCCAACTGCATAGTCAAAATACCAAGTTCCATCTATATTATAGCCTAACGAACCATGATAAGGACCTGTACCCATGTACATGTTTTTTTGAGTTCCGTCTAATCTTTTTATATCAAAGAAAGAATCAGCTGGCTTCAATACATTTCCGTCTATATCAAATAAAATACGACAGTCATTATCTTGCAAATAAGCCCCACTCCAATTAGTCTGAATATTTTCAGTCATAGGGAAAAGCATTCCATTTTCCATTAAAGAAACTCTTACCCAATTTACATAATCGGGAGGAAGAACAAATCTTAATTCTTCACAAACTTCTAATTCTAATATTTTTATTTCTTTCATCGCATCATAATTCAATTCTTGAATTCCTCTTTTTGCGTGAAATAAAACTTGATATCTATTTATATTATTAACAATTTCATGATTACCCTGATACATTAACATAAAATTATTAACTATATTTTCTAAGGTAACATATTGATATGACCCCCAATTTTTTTCAGATTCAGGACTTGAGCCTGGAGGTACTATACCATTTTCGTAATATTGATAATCTGTAATATATGCCATAATTAAGCTGTTTCTTGGTTATCTAAAGTTTCTTCATTTCCTCCAAATTTATAGACCATCTCTTCTCTAATTTCAATACCTATATATTGACAAATTTTAGCAACCAAACTTGGCTCGTCAGAATCTGGTAATTCAAACTCTTGAAAATCTGCAGCCCCTGGATTAAACTGAGGCTCGCCTCCTGTTAAAAATTGCCAGGTCCATTGAGGGTCAGCCGGGTATCTAATGTATTGAGCCTGTATATCGCCTGAGTTCATTATAGTAGAAGGATAAATTGTAACTATATTTCCTAAAGTTCCAATAGCAGTATTAGAACTTGCTCCTCCTAATACATAAGCAGGATAAGTTTTTGTTGGAGCTGTTAACATAGAACTTGTTAGTAAAAATATTTTATTTTGGTTTACCCTTTCTACTTCTTTAATATCTGTATTTGAATATATAACATAACTATCCCCTACTGCTAAAAATATATCTGCACTTAATGATAAAGCATTTGCATTTACAACTCCAGTAACATAAGCTTGTGTTAAAGTTGTTGTATTAACTACCAAACTCCCAATAGGTGGTGTTGGAGCTGATACAGGTATAGTTGTCCATCCTACTGCTGCAGCATCATCAAGCTGACCTACTGTTATAGCTGTGTTTGTACCTGTAAATAAAGGCTTAGAATAATAAAATAATTTATTTATTAAATAATAATCATTTGGTAATGAAAAGGTGTTAGCGTTAGCTTGTGTTAAAAATACTGAAGCAGAAAAACTATCTATAACCTCTACTATTCCCTTTACAATATCAGCATATCCTGTTCCTGAAACTCTTTGGTTTTCTTTAGTTATCCAATTATTATACTGATAAAAATAATCTTCAAACATATCCATTTGCGCTTGCTTAGCATAAAGATTAAAATCTTGAGGAGATATGTATCCGTAGTTGTTTTTATTAGCTATTGCTAATACCGTATTTCGTACCTCATTTATTGATGCTGCCATAAACTTTAAATGTTTTCACAAAGATAGTAAAAAAAAAAGAGGCTCACTTTATTTGTAAGCCTCTCTTAATATGTATAATACAACCTAAGCTAAAGCTACACCTGTTGCATAAAGTATAGCTGGTTTTGAAGCAACTACAGGGGCAGCAATTAAAGGCATTTCACCTACAACATTTGTCCATTCTGACTCCAAAGTTTCAAGCATTAATTTTTCAAAAGCTTTTTGCCAACTATAATTAGCTTGAGCTTCTGCAATAGTAATAGTTAAAATATCATTAGCTGCAGTTTTAGTTTTGTAAGTTAAAACAATAGGAGTAGTTCCCGCTCCACCAGCAGTTGGTGTGCTCATTACTATATTGTTTAAATTTACTAATCTACCACCAAAACCACTTTGAGATATAACAACAGCAGTGTCAGATCCATTATCGTCAAAAATTATAGAATCCAGCTGTAAAGCACTTTGAGTCTCTACCTTTGTAACTTTAGCGCTATAACCTTTAGTGGTATTTATTACCACATCACCTACTCTCACATCTGCTAAAAATGTTCCAGTAGCTATCTTAAAACTATATGCATTTGAAGGAGTCCATATTTTAAAAACAGCACCAGAAGTCTCCAAAGCAGCAGTTGCTGCTCCCTCAATACTTAACACCGTATCACTATCTACTTTAGTTACTGTAGCAAGTTGCCAAATAGTAGTCTCTAAAATAATATCTCCTACATTTATAACACCACTGAATCCTCCGCCTGAGTCAGTTAATTTCCCCGTTGCAGCTCCAGTAGTTGTACTGGATATTGTTGGGTTAGCCATGTCCGCTGTTACGCTGTAAAGCGGGAGGGGCACGTTAATAAACTTTCCCATAATTATGCTATTACTATTCCTGATACAGCCTGTGGTGGTACAGCTTTATAAACCACACGAGTCCAAGAAGTTGATAATGCAGAAACCATAGAGTCTGTAATAAATTTTCTCATACTGAAAGCTACTTGAGCAGCAGCAGTAATTGTTGCAGTATTACCGTTAAGGTAAGTTATTACTGTAGTAGTCGCAGTTGCACTTGCAGCTGTTACTGACAGGACATCGTTTACATTCAAAAGAACGTCCCCAGAGCCTGTAACTGGGATTGATAAGAATTTTTCCATTTTATAAAAAGTTTTTAATGGGTTAATAAAGTGCAAATATACATAAAAAAAAACACCCTTATTAGGGTGTCTCTTTTATTGTGCTTATATTATTTTATAAATTTTTCTTTAAAAGTTTATAAGTCTCTATACCTTCATCTCTTTGCATGTAAGAAGCAACTATATCATGATGATCTTCCCCAAAAGGAACAGTTAATAGTTTCTTTTTATTTTGAGGTAAATTAAAGTACACATCTCTTTGTTTGTTTCTTAAAGCAAGCATACCTTTTTGGAAGAAAATAACTACATCATCTTGAACTTGTAAAGTTGGATCGTTTAAAACATCTAAAAATTCAATAGGATAAGTTCTTGAAAAAACTAATATATCTCTTTTTAATTCAGCTGTACTCATACTATCCACCTGAGACCCCATAAGAACTCTACCTATAGTAGCCATTTTTTCTACAGATAAATCACGAGCCAAAAGTTGAGCGTCTAAAATTATGTTTTCCATTTCCATTTCTTCAGCAGCATCTTTTGCTTGATTTATTTCTTCAAATAAATTTCCATTACCAGGATGTAAAGAAAGAAAGTGTTGAAGTACTTGGTTTGTTTTTTGAACGTGAAGAAGTCCATCTTCAAAGACAATAGGCTCCATTATTGCATTACCATCTTGCTCATCCTCAAAAGGTGATTTTTGGTTTCTTGCATAACGAAGTGGCCTATTAACTCCTGTCTCTTCGTCAAAATATAAAAGATTAGTTCTTTTAGAGTGATGAGAAGAAAGCATATATGCTAAAGGAGTTCTGTTGTTTTTTAATTTGTAGCTCTTAGCTACCATTGTTTTTTTTGTTTTCATTTTATATAATTTAATTAAAGTTAAAAAAAAGGGGAGGAAATTAATCCCCCCCCTAAATTAGTGTTACTTAGTCTTGGAATAAGAAGAAGTTGTTTGCACCTAAAGTACAACAAGCTCTTTCACTCAAGAAGTTAACTTGCATAGCATCTAAAGAAGATGTTCTTGCACCACCAGCAGAACCAGTAATCCAAGTTTTGTAACGTCTGTCTTCAGTTTCAGAAGCTCTGTATCTAACATGTAAGAATGGACGCTTAGCGTTCTTTCCTAACACTTGATCATATACAGAAGTAGAACCAGCAGGAACTAAAAGTCCGTTGATGTTTCCACCTACAATATCACCTCTCATTGTAGCATCGTTTAAGTATTTCCAGTCAGACTTGTAGAAATCATATCCTCTACGGAATCCTGTGAAACCTAAATTTAAAGCCATGTCTTCGTCATTATCAAATAATCCGTATGAAGTACCACCCGCTCCGTAAGAGTTTTGAGCAGCTAACATATCGTCAATATCAAATGAGAATTGTCTGTTACAGAAAATAACATTTTCTTCAATAGCTCCTTGCTTGTCAAGTCTTTGAATAACTGTATCGAAACCAGCTAAAGTAGTTGGATTACCACCACCCCAAACATTTCCTCTACTTCCTACTACAAAGAATACACCTTCAGAACCAGCATTGATCACACCAGCTGCAGGAGCTGCACCAGAAAGAGCAGCCTCTGCACCAGAACCTGTTGCAGCTGGAACAGCTTCAATCATTGCAGTTTCAAGGTAGTCCTCAAATCTTAATCTTGTTTCGTGCTCAGACTTCATGTACCATAAGTATCCTGATCCACCATTTTCAGTAGAAATTTCAACCCATCCAATTTGTGCCATTTCAGAACCACTTACTTCGTAAGTATCTTTAATGATAATTGGTTTGTTGTCAAAGAATACATCGTTAGCCTCTAATGAGTCTACCATTCCTGGAGTTCCTTTAGCAAATTCAGAACCATAAATCATTATAGTTAATGTTGATGGAGCTGCTGGAACTACAGATAAAGGCTCATAAAACGCTACATTAATTGTAGTAGCTGTTGGTACACCTGTTACAACTGCTTTATTTTGCAATGTAGAACCTGCAGTGTTGTCAGATATAAAAAGAGTTTGACCTACTCTTACAGCTACATTACTACCAGCTGGTACTAATGGGTCTGTTACTGTTAAAACACCCGTAGTAGCACCTGTTGCTGCTAAAGTTACTTGAGTGTATTTAGTGTGTAGTCTTCCTTGCTCAGCCCATTTGATCATGTCTGAGTTAGAAGGCATTTCAGCACCTACCATTCTTAAGAATGAAGCTACTGTTCTATTACCATATCTTTCAAATTCTTTCTCGTATGTATCTGGAAGATACTGATTTAAGAAATCAAAGTTGGTAATGTAATTACTTGGTAGGGCTACTCTCTCCGCACTTGGCTGAAGATCAAACCCTGGTGTTGCATTTACTGCCATTGTTTTTAATTTTTTAGTTTATAATTTTTTAATACTTTTAATTTTGAGTCCTCTACCACTACTTGTATCGCCTACAGCTTTGATTTGTAGTCCATTTTTATTTAATGAAACAGGCGTTTTACGCATGTCCATATTAATATTTTTAGACTTTTTACTTACCTTGTCTACAGCCTGAGTCACCCCCTGATTGTAAAAAAATTCAGCAAACTTATCAATATTCATAGCTACTGACATTGCCCTATGATATCCTTGAGCATCATTCATCAAACCTGTCTCTTTGTCCATAAATTTATTTACGAACGTGTTGACATCTGACTGTTTACTCTTTAGCTCATTAGCATCACCAGGTTTAAACGTAAAATTATTTTCTCCGACAGAGAACTCAAAACCTTTGAATTCATCGTTAAAGACCTGATTGGTCTTATCTAAAAAATAATCGTACCTTTTCTTTTGCGCTTCTTTAGCATTAGTAGATTCTTCTATATAACTTTTATAGCTATTAAACTTTTCTCTGTCCTCATCAGATAACCCACCCCCGCTTGACTCAAGAGGAGTGTTATATTTATCTTTTTGTTCATTGAAAAACTTTTTAGCTTTTACAAGTTCTTTCTTTTTTGCTCTCTCAATTTTTTTAATATCACTTGGTTCATCTAAATCTTTATCATAACCAAACTTATCTAACATTAAATCTTTAATATCCTCACTATCTAAACCTTCTTCAGTTTGAGAATAATATTGAGACAACACCTTATCACTGTCCATGTCATCATAATTTTGTTGTAATTTTACAAAATCATTAATTCCACGTCCAGTTTCTTTTTTATACTTAAAGTATGCCGAAACATCTTCAGGTAATTCTTCGTTAGTTTTTGTTGTAGAAAACAACTCATCTACTGAAGATATATCTTTATCATATCTTTCTTTTATATAAGAAAGAATACTTTCATCATTTAACCCATCAGACTTAGGTTTTTCAGGTGACGAATCCTCTATTTTTTCTTCAACAGCTGGAACTACGGTTTCCTCTTTTGGGCCTGAAAACTTTTCCTCATGTTTCTCAAGTAATTCTTTTTCTATTTCTTGAGTTGATTTTTGCTCAACACCTGTTACTTCTTTAACAATGAACTTTGGCTGTTCAGTTGTTTCGTTTTTATTTTCTTCCATTTTATTTAATTTAATTTATGCAAAGTTAATATTTATTTAATTATTTTTTCAAGCGCTATCTGGGATTAAATTCTGCTAAATCAAACCCATCTAAACTATCTTCATTCGACTCAAAATTCATAGCTGGCAAATTGTTTTTTCTTTGCTCAATCATTTTAGATTGTTGCGTGTTTCCTTCAGCTATTCTTTGAGACTTACCTTCTTCTTTCTTTTTTTCTCTCATATCTACCTGCTGTTGCTCCATACCTCGTAATTGCATGTTGTAGTTAAATTCAACATCCATTAGTCTTCTTTTTAAATCAGCCTCGTTAGTTTGTTTTTCAATTTCAAAAGCAATTTCTGCTTTTTTAATTTGAATCTTAGCTTGTAATTCAGCCTGAGTTTGTTGCATTTTAGCCTGAGCCGCCTGCTTCTGAATAGCCTGTTGCTGTTGACCTTGCATAGCCTGCTTTTGCATTTCAGCCTCTTTCTTTTCGGCAGCACTTTGTTTACGCTTAACTTTTAATAATTGATTAGCCATTTTTAAATTATTAATAGTTCTAATATCAATAGCGTCTTCCAAATCAATTCCGCCCATTTTTAATGCTACCTGAATATTAGCCTCTAACTGAGCTTTTTCTTCTTCATCAGGACTCATTTCAATAAACACACCAAAGTCATATAAATATAAATTTTTAATTTCTTCTATAATTCCTAAATTATATTTACCAATTTGCATAGCAAATTCATCTTTAAAGTCAGCGTATTCTAACACATCCGCAGTCCTTATTGAAAGAGCTTCAGCTAAAGTTCTGGTTATATATAAACTTGAATTAAGAATGTGTCTGGTAGCTACATTAGAATTTAACGCTGCTAACTTCTGAACACCCACTAAAGAGTTAGGGTCAGGAGTAGAAGCATCCCTGGCTTCATTTAATCCAGTTACTTGCCTTATCATTCCTAAATAGTGATTATAATTACCTATAAGCATTTGCATCTTACTACTACCACTATTAGATGTTAACTGAGTAATTGGAACTTTTGCATTATTATATTCTCCGTCTTGAGTATAACTTCTACCCACTACACTACCTGTTTGAAAGTATAATCGTAAAGCATCTGAAGGATCATAAGCATTACCCGTTCCTAAATCTACCTCACTTAATCCGTCAGCATCAATAAATACCCCGTCAGGAACTACCTTAGAAACAACTTGTTGTAATTTTAAATGACTTATTTGAATTAAATCTGCAAAAGGAATCATTCTTTTAACTAAAGAATCTAAAATACCTTTATACATTCTTGGAGCGCACGCTACATAGTTAGACATGGCATGTTGATTGGCAGAATTAGGACGGACCATATTCTCCATCATTTCCCACTTAAGAAGCATATTGCTTCCCATTACCATAACCCCATCATACCATACGTCAATTCTTTTTTCTACTCTTTCAAAATTACCCTCCTCCATCATTTCTTCTGGAGGGTTAAATTGATCATCTTTTTCTACTGTTTTAAAAGTTCCTTCTGCAGTTTGTTTTTTCTTATAAACAAAACTATTAGTAGTTTTATAATTAAAAAACAACAATGTACAAGTGTCTCTTGCAAACATACTATTCTCATAAATAGCAGCTGTATTATAGTAATCATACCAAGCTTGACTATATTTTGATATTTCCTCTAAATCTTCTGTTGTTAAATCTGGATTGATTTTTAACACCTCCGAAATAGGAACTGTCTTAAGTTCACCCCAATAAAAACAATCTTTAAAATAAGGATCTTCAGTATAACTATAAACTACATTTGCAGGGTCTACATACTCTACACGAATACCATCTCCTTGCTGAAACATGTGTTTAGTAATACCTATACCTATAGTAGTTAAATCATAATCTACTCTTTTACGAATATCAGAATAATGATTTTCTTCCAGCATAGTGTTAATAGCAATTTCATTAGCAATTTCTATCCCTGGTTTATAATTTAATTGCATGTACAACTCCATTTCAGCATCACTTTGAGGAAGTGTTTTGGGGTCTACTTGAAAAACATTCATTTGAAAATCTTTTTCAACTTGATGAAATAAATCTTGAGCAGCCACATTTACCTCAATCATCTTTTGAAATTCATTTCTTTTTTCTGCAGACATAGCATCTTGTGCCTGGCAATTTACTTTAAATAATCTATCCGCCATTCCATTTACTACTATATCAACAAACTTAGGTATAACAGGAATAGGCGACCAGTCTAAGTTAAGGTAAGATAAATCTCCATCTACCGCTAATTCGTTTTTATATTTTGCAACTGATTGCTCTCCTCTCGCATACAGTCTTAGTCGGTTAAAATCTGCCCACTGATTGTAGAATCTACAATTCATGCCATCCTTTCTAAACCATTCGTATTGTATTGCTTGACCTACCTGTAACCCAAAAGTTTTTTTCTTTTTATCTGCATCGGACACAAATTGATCTGGGAAGGCAGCTGATTGGATATTTATAGTGACTGCTTTCATGTAATTATTTTACTTAATGTATTCTTATTATTATATCTTGCAAAGTTAATACTTATTTTTGATTTTTCTTTAGATGGAGTATATAAGTGTTTTTGGTTAGCCATGATAGCTAATCCTGAACTAATAGCTGCATCAAACTTAGTTCTATTGTTAATATCAAACTTAGCCCAGTCTTCTAAAGTTCTTTGAAAATACATCCTTCCCATATCATCTTGATCTCTATAATCCCCTAATAAATCAATACCAACATGCTTTTCAATATAAGATTCTATTGCTGAAGCATGAGATTGTTTTACGTCTTCAGAAGTGTTAGGTATTCCTCCTAATTCTTTTTCTGTTTTAGATAATTTGTTATAGGTTTTGTCAGGACGATTTAAACAATATCCTCTATATCCTCTATTTTTAAAGTGATACAATAAGCGAGGTTTATTGTTTTCACAAAGTATAGGCATCCCATAAAAAACACAAGCCATTAATACTTCTTCAAAAAATATTTCCGCAGTCTGTGGGCGTGCTATATATTCTAAAAAAAACTCATTACTTGGCGCACTATCCATATTAAATTTAGTCAGACCATGCAATGCTCCGTTAGAACCCTTCCCTACAACTACGCCAGATATATCATAAGAATCACAACCAAAAGAACCTAAGTGTTCATTCCCTGGTTTTTTCATACCTCTGGCTGTTATAACTTTATTCATCAAACCCTTCCCTGGTGTCCAGGTTACTAAAAATCTTCCATTTTTATTAGGGGACCATATTACTTCAGTATCTTTAACTCCATCTTTCCACTGAAAAGATCCTCTTGTTGTATGGTGATCCATTATTAAAGAGTCATTATAATCTACTTGTTGATATATTTTAGTTAAGTTAAATAAAGATTGTTTGCTTTCATCTCTAAACGCATGAGACTCTGTTCTTGGAAATTGTCTGTAAAATTCATTTAAAGCGTCAGGATCTTGCGTCAAAGAACTAACTTCATTTTCCCAATAATCTATTGCTCCTATATTAATATCTTCACCATCTATACCTACAATAGGTTTGGCGGGAGTTTTAAAAACAGGCATTCCATATCTGTCTATATATCCCTCAAAGTTCCATTCCATAGGTATAAATAAACAATATAGGCCGCTTTTTGTTTGGCCATTTGCGTTTCTTTTAGAAGGAAAAGAATCCTCATAAAGTGATTTAAAATTTCTTCCCCCCTTATCTAAAGCGTTCGAAGTTGATCCCATCATACACTTTCCAATAACCTTGCTACCTAAACGTAAACAAGTTTTTGTTACCCTCCAGTTATTTAAAATGTTATCAGGTTTTTCCCATTTACCACTTTCATCATGAAGTAGTAATTGTAATTTTTCACCATCATAACTGTTATCTCCTGTGTTTTTCCAGTCAATAGTGGTGTCTAATCCTTCAAGTTCTTCATCAGCTAAATGGTACATATTTTTTTTTGTAATCTTAGAAGCCGGTACTCTATATGCTAATTCTGTTTTAGGTTTATCCATACCATCTTGAATAGGCTTAAAAAAGAATGGGTAATTATTAGAGATAGGAACAACTTTATCAGTAAACATTTTTTTAGCATCAGACCCACTTTTAGATAATATTCCTATCCTTGAGTCTTTAGTAATAGTAGCCTGGTTAACACCTTCACATGAACTCATAAATGAAAATCCTGAACGCCTTATTTTTAAATAACACATTCCAAAGCTTCTTTTATCAGCTTTAGAAGCTTCCCAGAATATATAGAAAATTCTATTAGCTTCTCTAAAATCAGGATTACCTACATCAATTTTTGTCCACTGCAAATACATATAATGAGTGCCTGTGATATAGGTAGGGACTCCATTATTCATAAACCAAAAGCCCTGCTCTCTTCTGTCAAACTCTTTTTCTATATAATCTACCCATTGAGACTTAAAGTTGTCAGGAGTTTCATGCCACTGAAATATAGATTTTATTCTATTTAACTCTTTAGATAAGGGTACAGCCTCCCAGTATTGATCTTTTTTTTCTTCTGATCTTTTAAAAACTTTTGTAGGGACTTTAGGCATTCCTATTTTTAATCCATTTATATCTATAACGCTACCTATTTGACCGTCTTTAGATATAACCACTATATCATATTTCTCATTATAACCGTACGCCCAAGACCTCCCTCTGTTTTTATTAGATAAAACAGATTTAGGAATAACTCCTTTTAATTCTTTATATAATTTATTTTGATCTTGACTCTGCAAATCCTTTTAATGTATTAGTTTTTTTGTCAGCTACAGTTCCTTCTAATAATGCTCTTTCTTCTTCTATACGTTTTAATATTTCAAATGCATCCATAATACAAAGTTTTTTTGTAGCTGCTGCATTTTTTAATCTGTCTGCGGCTAAAGGGTCTTCTGCTTCATACTTTATAATATCTTCTTTAGCTACTTTAATTAATTGTTTGACTGCTTTTTCTCCAGCCTTTATTATTTCTAACTTAATTTCTTTAGTGTCCATTACTTAAATTTATAAAACATAACATATACCTCTCTCCCTTCCTTCCATGACTTATTAGGATATTTGCTGTGAAAATAATTAGCAGGATATGATACCAATCTGTTTTGCTCATAACCCGCTACAGAAACTAATCTCCACATATCTAACTCTTCAGAGTCGACCTCTATTAATTTATTGTATTCTTCATCTGTTATATGATCAGGAAGGTTTTTCCCGTAAACCTCATGTTCCCAAAAAGCTGTTCCATGAAGACTCTCTACTTTTCTATTAGACATATAAAGAACAGCAGCTCTATCAGGCTTTTTACCATCTATGTTTAAGTCTGAATGTATACGCCATTTATTATCAAGATCTTCATTTGAAACTCTAAAAAAACTTAGTATATTTTCTAAAGGCCTTCCTTCTATCATTCCTAATTTTCTTAAAACATAATCATCAAAAGATGTAGGAGATTCTTGAATGTAAAAATTTTTATCTCCTGCTGTGTGCTTTATAAACTCTCCTTTTTTTAAATATTTTTCAGCTATTTTAAATAAATCTTTATCTATAAAATTATCTATAATATGTATCATAATGTCATAGTTATATTGTCTGTAAACATTCGGTACAATTTTTCTCCCTCAATATTAAAAGGATAATCGCTGTCAGGAGTGTAAGATATTTTATCCCCTTCTTGTACTCCTAAATCTAACAATTCTTGATTAATATATTTTACAATACCAAACAAAGGCTCTTCACTTCCTCCTTTAAAAATATACGAATCTTCTAATTCAATAGGTTTTATAAAACAATATTTACCCCAAGCTTTCCATTTGTCTTTATTTTTATACATAAAAAATTGATCATAATCTACTAAAAACAAATTATCTTTTAAATGACTTCTGCCGCTTTTTCTACGACCCTGCATGTCATTATAAAATTTAAAAACATTATGATGAACTAATAAGGTGTCTCCTTTTTTAACAGCTCCGTTATAACCTATAGGAGTTTCTATTACTGTTGCAAAACGATTAGAAGCTGTGTGATCTTCCTCAGAAACACTGGTAATAAATTTTACTCCAGATATTTCTTTAAGGTTATCGTATCGCCTATCATTGACAGGGGTTACAATAAAAGAGTCGGGAGACCTCACTAAAAGTTTATGTTATATTCTAATGATATAGGAAGGGTGCTAAGAAATTCTTTCCACATATATATCTCATCACCTCTTTGAATCCATATTTTATAAGAAAGACTGTCTCCTTGAATAAGATGTATTTTATGAGAACCCCCTAATACTTCCTGACCTACTATATAATGCATAGCTCCAGACTTATAGTCTGAGCCGATTGATATTTTTCTGATGTCCATTTCATTTTATTTTATTTAATTTAAAGTGTTGAGGTCTGATATTTCATAGTTAAATCAAAAAACATATCAGCGCTATGTTGAGTTTGTCCGCTGCCAAGAGGGTCAAACCTATAAGTTAATAAAAGCCCTTCGCCCGCATCAAGTTTTCTTACCTGACCACCATTCCACACCATATCTTGACAATCTATAGCGCCATCATCATTAATAGGAAGAGGACCTCCACTAACGGTAAAAGTAAAGGTTCCTACTAACGAAGCATTTGTATTTGTGCAATAATTTGTTACATGCCATAATTCAAAAATATGGGCTATTGCAGCTGAAGAAGCTGCCCCATTACTGTGATAAGTAACAAATCCTGAAGCTGCGGAAATACAATTTTCTTCTGTTCCTGCTATTGAATACTGTAGGGATGGCTGTTGAAGTATCTGACCAGAACCGTATTGCAATGCAGTCCATGTAGTTGCGGCTGTTGCTGGTGATGAATTAGTAGGTTGCCAAAAACGAGTCATATTAATATTATTAAGACCGGTTCCTCCAGTTTCAGGACTTCTGGCAACCCAATATTGACCGGGCATATACTTTTGCTCTGCTACAGAAAATCTATCTCTTACCATTGAGGTTGCTGCAGTTGTTTGCCAAGTCCCATCGGCTGCCAACATGTGGGCTCTTTCTTGTCCAGCTGTTACAGCAGCAGAATTTGGAACATTCCCAACATTAACTCCTCCGGCAAATACATTAGGGGTAAGAAAAGCTGTAGTACCAACAACATTTGCTTCTAAAGAATCATTTAACCCTGTAGATGTTCCTGTTGCTGAAATTTGTACGTCTGTAATTCCTCCTCCTGTACCATTACTTATATTGGTAATTTGACCTTGAGCATTTACAGTAACATTAGAATTAGTATAAGAACCAGCTGTTACCCCAGTTGGAACTATTAATCCTGTTATTATATTATTTGTTCCAATAGGTGTTACAGAAAAAGTTAATCCTCCGGAAGCATTTGTTCCTTGAATACCAACGAGATCTCCGTTATCTACAGTAGCTGTAGATCCAGTATTACCTGCTAATGTAAAACTTGTTAATGTTCCTACTGGAGCGCTCCAGTTTCCTGATCCGTCTAAATATAAGGTAGCTGTTCCTCCTGAACCTGTAGGAACATAACCTACATTAGTACCTCCGTCATATTGATGAGGAGTCCATGTTATAGCGCCTGTTGTTGCGTTTTGTGAAATAGGCGCTCCTGTAGAATTCGTACCCGACTGTATTGTTACGGAAGAAACTCCTGCAGCAGTTTGAGCAACCCAGTTTCCGGTACCATCAAGAACAGTACCGGCTGTTCCTCCTGTGGGAACGTATCCGACATTAGATCCCCCAGCATAAGAATGGGAAATAAGTGAAAGATTATTAGTAGTTATTGAAGCGCTTAGAGGAAACCCAGTAGAAACCGATGTACCAACTGTCTCTGTAAGAACTGCAGTAGTATCAAAAGTAACATCAAAAGCATTAGTTATAGTTGTTGTTATTCCAGTTCCCCCTATAAACGAACAAGTGAATGCATTATTTACACTACCTAAAAAGCCTGTTCCGTCTGATATTTTCCAAACATAAGATGAAGAAGATGGGGTAGACCATGTACCGTCTCCCTCTAAATATGTACCAGCTGTTCCTCCTGATGGTACATGCCCTACATTTACACCGCCATTATAAGGATGAGATGTGTAATCTACATCCGTAGCAGTTACAGCCACCATCAGAGCGGCTCCTGTTGAAGCAGCCCCATTTCCTCCTGTAAAGCCCTTCCAATTTCCGTCTCCACCTAAAACTTCAGCTGATGTTCCTCCTGCAGGAACAAATCCTGTATTACTACCTCCGTTATAAGAGTGAGGAGTAACTAAAACTACTCCTGTTGTTGGAGCTATAGTCATAGAAGGTCCTACTGAAGTTGTTGCTGATTGTAATGTTACTGAAGTTACACCACCACCACCAGAAGCCCCGTTAGAAGCTGCTGTTATTCTTCCGTATATATCTACAGTAAGATCTGTGTTGGTATAACTACCGGCTGTAACCCCTGAAGCGGTAAGCCCTACTGTAACTGTATCAACCGCAGATGCAGCTGTTCCTATACCTGTTCCTCCCGCAATAGTTAAAGTATTACCATTTGTAATTGTTTGAGATCCACTATCTCCAGCAGCGTTAAAGCTTGTCATTCCCGTACCTCCTCCTGCTGCGTCTATTGTTATATTACTACCCGTATCTGTAAGTGTGATATTAGTTCCCGCTACTAATTTTACTGTATTAACAACTCCAATAGAAGATGTTAATTTTATATCTGCATCTGATGCGTTTTGAACTGAATCTAAAACATAAGTTGTGTCTGATGGAGGGGACGGATTAGAAGTAACCGATGTAATCTGACCTTGAGCATTTACAGTAAGGTCAGTATATGTATATGATCCCGGAACTACCGTTGTGTTATCTAAATTAACAGTAACAATATCTGTATTAGAGGTTAAAGTGCTTAATCCTGTACCGCCAAGAACTTGAACTACATCACTATCATTTATCGTTTGAGTAGGTCCAGCATCAGCACTCAACTGAAAGTTCGTCATTCCTGTAGTAGTATTATTTACCCAAGAAAGAACACCTGCGTTAGATTGTAATATCTGATTAGCACCACCTGTACCATTAGTCACAGCTATAGCTCCAGGGCTAACTGTTGGTGTTGTTATATTAGCAGTACCTGTAAGAAGAATATTTTGTGTTGAAGTATTTCCTGCACTTAAAACCTGATCTAAATTAGGATTTGCAGCTGCATTAGTTGTCCACTCCACGCCCGTTGCTGTAGCTGTTAAATATTGTCCTGGAGTACCAACCGAAGCGTTTGCGCTTATAGTTGTGTTTGACCCTAACACTAAGCTTCCTGTAAGATCAATATTCCCCGTAAGGTTTATATCTTCAGTAGCTGTATCTCCATTAGTTAATACTACTTGTAAAGTTGGCACTGTAGAAGACGCTGCATTAACCCACTGAACTCCCGATACAGTAGAACTTAGTATTTGACCGGCTACCCCACATGATCCATTTACATCCTCTAAACAACCATCAAGATCTACAGTAGAAGTAAAAGTATTAGTTCCATTAAACGTATTATTTCCGTTTGAAACAATATTAGAAGTTGCATCTAAAGTTAAAGGAGATGCTGCTGTAAGATTTATACCTATACCTACAGCTGTATTACCTACATTTAATACTTGTTGTAAACTTGGAGTAGAAGGAGGAGGTAAAGTACCCCACTCTATACCTGTTCCTGCTGGATTTATAGATAGTATTTGTCCTGCAACCCCTGTGTTACCAGCATAATCACTTATTGTTGTTAGTGTTGAAAAGTTTAAAGTAGAGGTGTCAGATAAAATAACATTAGAAGATGCGCCCACATTTATATCAGAGCCTGCGCCCGCTATGTTAAGATCAGTCCCTCCAGATAAACTTAACTGCTGCCCTGCACCATTCATTATCATTGATAATGATGTTGTATTTCCAATAGCTAAAGTTTGCTGTATATTTTCTCCACCCCCACTTGGAGATGGAGTTGTCCATGTTGCTAATCCACCACTACCACCAGAAGTAAGAACTTGACCAGCAGCTCCCGCTGATCCTGTTAGTAGTATTTGGTTTAAATCTATATATCCATTTGGCCCAGGACCACCTGTTAAAACAATACTTTGTGTGGCAAAATTACTTACATCTAATACTGATTGCAACCCCTGAAGAACTCCAGGTCCTCCTGCGCCTATAGAGGCAACTGTAAATGTGACGGTCTTATTATTATCACTAACGTCAGTTGCAATTAGTAAATCATCATCCGCTGGAGTTACCGTAGGATATACTGTGATGTTTTCAATTTTAGCCATATCTTATTTTGTTATATTATTGACATTTCTGTATATTGAACCGTCACTTTTAAAGTACTATCACCAGTTCCGCTTGGAGTATTTCCTACTCCAGTTAAAACTAAATCTTGATTAACAATAGGTAGAGTAACGAGAGTTCCCGCAGATCCTGCTATAGAAGTTGGTGATACTGAATTTAGAAACGATCCTGTAAAACTTGCTAATACCCCTCCTACAGTAGGAGTTGTATAGTTAACTGAAAAAACATCAGCACCATTAAAAGCATAAGCAGTGGTAACAGTATTTAATGTTAACAAAATACTTACAGGAACAATAAAAGTATTAGGGTCGACTGAAGCTGGAACTATTGTAAAAGGAGTTGTAACCAACCCTAAAACTTCAGCTGAAGTTAATTCTAAACTAACTTGTTTAAACCCTACTAATCCTGTGTTTAATGCAGACACCGTACCTAAAAACATATTTTTTGTAGATCCATCATACTCATCAGTAATGATTACCATGTCTCTTGTACCGGCAACAGTTTTTAAAGGATACGTTATGGTGTCTTTTATTTTAGCCATTTTCTTCTTTTTCTTTTTCTTTACGAGTTACCTCTCCTGTTTCTAAATTTACAATCGCATCTTTACCATGCTTTTCAGCAAGAGAAGCTTCCAATACTTGAAACTCACCTCTTAAAGATTCTACTTTTAAACATAGTCCATGTTTTTGAAGCTCTAAATCTCCTAATTGATTTTTAATAGTATTGAACTGTGAATTTAACTCTTGTAAATTCTTCAATGTTTTTTCGTCAATCTTGTTTTCCATTTTTATTTGATTTTAATTAATTATTTATTAGTGCAAATATAAGAAAAGTTATCTAACACATTTTAATTATATGTATCCTAAATTTTCTAATATTTTTTTGTTAACATTATATCCGAATGATAATAAAATTCGAGGCTCATCACTTTTTGTTTTTACGGTAGAGTGTTCGTATTTTCCTGCTACGCATATCCATGGCTCATTTGTAGTTACCGGAATAGTTTCTTTTACATTATTTTTTTTGATAATTGGCTCGCCACCGTCTTTTGGCTTGCTAATTAATACGTTTAACCGAGTAGTGTATTCGTCTAAATTATCTGTGGTGTCGGTGTGCCATTTACACTTATATCCTTTTTCAGAATATATCACCATTATTCCTGACTCAGCATACTTTTTGGTAGGAATTTTATAAGTATTAATTAAGTCTTCTTCAATATGTTTTAAATCATTGTAGGGAAATGAATGAGCATTTAAAACTTCTTTTAAGTCTTTTTTTTGTAAATCTTGAAGACCAAGAACTAATCCTTTATGACCCTTAGGCTTACTGTTTGGTTGTGATTTTATTAAATCTATATTTCTTAAAACCCAAGACTTAAGTCTTTGCGATGAATCTTGATTAATCATTTGTTTTGTTTACTACTTCCTCCAAAGAAAAAGTCCACTATGGTGTTTACTTTAGCTGACATTGCTCCGAATACTGTAGATATAAAACCTATCTCATATTCTGATAAAACTACTTCGTGTAAAACAAAATACTTAAACATAGTATATGTGAGCAAAAAATAAGCTATAGTAAATAGGCCAGCTAATATTTTCTGAATGAAAGCATCGTCTTTGTATAATGATCTTGCGTCTTTACGATCTTCTACTTCTTTATTGAAAGCCTCTCTTTCGGCATCCAACATTATTTTTTTTATAGCAAGTTTAGCTTGATCACGCTCTTCATCTGTTGTAATGATTTCATCTAATATTCCCTCCGCATTCTCAACAACCTTTCCAAATAATCCTCCTAATAAATTTTTCAGCATAACTTAATATTTTCCCCTTCTGTTAGACGGTGAGCTTTTAGTAGAACCACCTTTACCTGCCCATAGTTTTTTACACGACCAGTATCTTGCTGTTAGTTTTGATTTTGCTGTACCGCATTTATGTCTTGCTTTAAAAGATTTTCTTGCAGCCGCAGAATAGTTATGACCATAACCTTTAGCGCCAAAGTGAATCAGCTTCTCTTTACCACCCTCACAAGCCTTAACCATCTTCTTTTTACCTGGACGGTCAGAAGCTACAACTCGGTTACATTTCATTCTACTTTTTTCAGCCATTATACTCCTTTTACGTTTTTAACAAACTGCTTACCTTTTGACCCTTCTTTCTTTTTCTTTCTGGCTGTTGCAGAAAGCTTGCTTTTAGATAATCTTTTAGCCTTAGATAGTGGCAAACACCTGTCTGGATTTTTTTTATTTTTAGAGGTTCCGCATGGGCCTTTGATTTTACCATCAGTACCTATACGAACCCAGTTTTCTTCTCTCCATTTTTTTAAAGCTCCAGCCATTACTTTTTCTTTTTACCCTTACCGTAGTTAGGATCTTTACAATACTTAGATGCCGCCATATTAGCGTATGCACTTGGGTACTTGTCAAACGTTCTTTTTGCCCAAGCTATTCCAGCTGGACAAATCTTACTTCCCTTAGTTCTTCCTTTCTTTGCCATTATGCGTATAACCAGATTGCGTCAGACTTAGATTGATCGTTATCCACGTGTATGAAGGTCTTTGAAATCCCCAAACGAGTAAATCCAACATTAACTAATGCTCTAACCATTATAGATCTTTGCTTGGAATTACCACAGGCAATGTCAGCAGCACATCCTTTTAAATGTGAGCTATTAGTGCTTGCTTGGTATCCTCGATCTTGTAAATCTTTATTGTATGCTTGTGTTCTGAATCCTGATGTTATCTTGAAGGGTATGCCTGATTCTTCTCTGGCAAAGTCTAACATCTCTAAAAAGTCATGTCTCATATTTTTCCCTGAACCAGGCTCATCAGGAGAGTCAAACTCGCTGTGGGTAAAATATTTCATGATTACTTTTTCTTTTTTATAAACTTATAAATTGTAAATGCAATAGCAAGTGAAAGAGAAACAAACTGAAGTATTTCGTTAGCCTGCATTAATGTTAATCCTAAAGCTCCTCCGTTGGCAGCTACTACTTCTACTGTGTCTTTCATTTCTACATTCATTTTTTTAAATTATAAGTACATGTTTTTACATATACTATTTTCCCTGTTGAAGTTGATGTTTGAGTCCAGTTCATTTTGCAAAGATATAAAATTTATTTTAGAATAAAGACTTAGTTTTTTCACCTGTATACTTGTTTGTTATAACCCCATCCTTTACAGTATTAACTGTGTCTGCAGTTGCTGTTTTAGTTGCTCCTAAAACCAATCCCGCAACTCCTAACCCTCTTTTTAACACACCCTTAGCAACAGGCTTTGCTAATTTAAGAGCAGTTTTTGCAGCATTTTTTAATCTGCTTTTATTCTTATTCTTATTGCGATGGTTCTTATTAGTTTTATTGTTTCCGTTTGCTGGCATAGTTTTATATAAAATTTATGATAATGATTTTGCTTTCTTAATTTTACCTGCAGTTTTAATTGTTTTAGCAACATTGATTAATCCTTTTGCTTTTGCTGCAGCAGACAATCCCCCTACTAAAGCACCTCCAGCAACCAGACTAAATCCCTGACTAATTGGATCTTTTCCTGCTAATACCTGATTACCAGTCTTTTTAACAAGATCTAAATTAGGATTAGTAGCTTTATTGTGTTTTGTAGGATTACCAAACTTATCAACCATTCTTTTTTTATTTTTAACTGTATTACGATGATTTTTGTTTGTCTTATTATTGCCCTTAGTTTGTTGATTGGCCCACTTTTTCTTTAACTGGCTTTTAGTTCTTTCTTGTTTCCACGTAGCCATCTGCTCCTTTCTTTCGGCTGGAGTCATGTTTTTAAAATTAACAGCGTTTGTTTTTTTGTTATCTGGCATATTTTTATTTTTATTGTCTTGGTGGATTTGGCTGGTTATTCCAAGAACTTCTGCTTGTATTATCTACATCATTTAATTCTTCTGCTTGCGTTCTAATATCAGTAGGCCTAATTCTTTGAGCAATCATCCAATTATTCATATCTCTATTTATAGGACCATCCCAATGAACTATAGCTGTAGACGTATCATTACTCCACCTTGCTGTGTCCCAGCTATTTTCTAATACCCATGAAAAATTAAATCCAGCTCTTAGGTTAGTTTGACTTATTTGTAAATAACTTAAATTTCTTGCCATAATTATAATTGTGGTGGATGTTCAGTGGATACATTAGTTGAAGACATATTAGCTAAACTGATGTCAACACCTCCGACAATATCAGTTAAAGGATCGGTATAAGTTCCTGTCGGATTAAACGTAGGATAATAATTTTTTAGTGCAGATGAAAAGGAAAAGTCAGAAACATAACACTTTCCTGTATTATTAGTATAAAGTTCACCTAACTGAGATGCAGTCAAGCCTTTGTCCCAAAATGATAAATGACACATAAATCCGTTGAAATAACCTCCAGTTCCAGTTCTCCCTAATAGAAAACTATTATTTGATATAGAGATCCAATTCCTGTTGGAGGTATTTACAGGTGGATTAGCAACACCATCTAAAAATGCATACGCAGCACCAACGGTCATATCTACTACTATAGAAATCATGTGCCATGTGTTAGCGGTCATAGCCGCACTAATAACACTAATATTTGATCCCCCTCCAAGGCCTCCATTTGTTCTAAAACTTACAGCCCCATTAGGTAACATCCTTAAAGCCCATCCTCCTTGCGGTTGAGTAGGAGTTGGTGATGTCTGTGCATCCATTATATACATATTAATTCCTAAAACTGGTGCTTTTAACCATACATTAATGGTAAAGCTTTCGTTTGCCGCCCCAGTTGTTCCTAAAATAGGCCCTGCAAGACTCTTACCAAACTCTGTAATTCCATCAAACTCTAATGAATAATCAGTAGTACATGACGGAGGTGGAGTTGCTGTTCCAGGTTTTAAGTCGTATACTTCTCCTGCTATTCCTACCCCTATTCCAGTACCCATATTACCAAAGTGCTATAATGTTCTGAGCTGTCGTTTTAGTTTTGTCCACTCTTATTGCTTGAGTAGGTAAAAACGCTCCTGATGCTATTCCGTTGAAAGTAAGTTCTGTAGTGTTAGCGTTTCCATTTTGTTGTGCTAATTGAATCCCCATATTACCAGCCTCACCAACAAATAAAATACATCCTGGACTCGCTTCATTATATATTTGAAACACTGTAGTTGATCCCGCAATCGTACCGTCAGCAGTAGATACTGTTAATGATGTCTGGCTATTTACTGATATAACATAGTAAGCCCTGCTTGTAGCATATATAATTGCACCTGCTCTAACTCTATCATCTATAAATGTTGCCGAAGCGGAACTAAATGTTCCTGCTACTGATGCGTCTCCATCGGTTCCTGACACAACAAATGTATCAGGATTAGGGATTCTAACACTATCACTTGTGATAACATCTAATCCGTTGCTTACTTGTAGTTTTTGATATGCCATTTTTTTTTATTTATTATAAGGAAATGCTCTATTTAAAGCATCTCTTCGTTTTCCACATCCGCAGTCTTTTCCTGTTGCTTTAGCTACAGTGTCAACTACTTTTTTTATTCCTGTTGATTTAGTAAATTTCTCTATACTGTCTCCGAGTCCTCTTGATTTAATTGAAGTTCTTTTCATAATTACTTTTTACAAGTACAAAGTTTGTTAGGGCATGACTCTACACTAAAAGTTATTTTAGATACCAACCAATTCCATTGACATTGAAATTTACACCAGAGGTCAGATATTGATTCTCCTAACCATATTAATAATTTACCCATAGTTTATTTTGTTTTACATCCAAAGTTGTTAGCGTAATTAGCCATCTTTACCACCTTTTCAGAATACTTATCAGTCTTCTTCATGACAGCAGACGCTGCACTACACGCATCTTTGAATCCGTTATTCATAGCCCACTTAGTAAAGTCTCCTTCGTTTGACTTTTTAATTTGTGGGAACTTTTTCTTTTTAGTTCTACCAGCCATTACTTACGTATTGCAGCTCCGATCTTTTTCTTTACGTTGTTGATACACTCGTAAGACATATTGTGATCTCCACCATACGCATGACCGTAATCTTTTTTAGACATTGCTTTAGATTCGTCTCTTCTTGATTTTAAAGATTGAGATTTCTTTCCATTTTTAGCTCCCAATGACTCATCAAGTCTGGAGTTGTAACCTTGTTTTTTTGATTTTCCGTACATAATAATTTATTTATTTATTTATTTACAAAGATAATAATATTTATTTATCTAATTCCACTCTTTTCCAATTCGAATTCCTCCACCTTTAGAGTTCTGTCTGTCTAAAGCTTTCTGTCTATTCTTTGCTCTACGAGCATTATTCTTCTCATATCTTGACTGTATTCCCGAAGCTCTTTTCTCTGCCCTGCTTTTAGCTCTTGTTGATCTGTATTCTATTTTTGTGTCAACAAGCTTTGCTTTCTTCTTTGCTTTTTCTTGTATTTTAGATCCTTTATCAGTTAAGTTTTTTAAAGTATTTTTTAATTTCTCTTTATCTTCAGGAGAAGCATTTTTAATTCTTTCTTTTAACTTAGCTAACTTACCAGTATTTTTTTGAGCCTTTTTCTCCATTCTGGCTGCAGTCTTCTCTCCTCTCTTTTTTGTTCTTTCGTTTCTTTTGTCAACAAGCTTTTCAGTCTTAGCAACTTTACCTGCATTTTTACTTAGTTTTTTAATAAACTTCTTGTCTTCTTTAATATCTTTCTTGAGCTTGTTTTTATTAATCTTTGCTTTCTTTCTTTGTTTTTTCTGGTATCTCTCCATATCAACAGAAGGCGGGGCATTTACTTTAACTCTTTTTTTATTTCCTCCAGGACTATTCTTCCTTGTGTCATCTCCCCCAGGCTCATTATTAGGGGTTCCTTTTTTCTTTAAGCTCTTTGATACAGCTATCTTTGCATTAAACTTATTCATTGCATCCTTAGTCTTGTCATCAAGTTTAATTGAGGCTCCTAATAGTTTTGTTTTTTTTGCCATTTTATAATTTATCTTTATTTGTACTGTCTAAGTATTTAACGCTTTTTGACCTTCCTCCTCCTGCTTTAAAAGATTTAGTTACTGACTTTACCTTACCCTTGTTAGGGCCAAATCTAATAACTCTTTGCTTTCTTACTCTCATTTGATTACCATCATCAAAAACAATTTTCTCTTTACGCTTAGTCTCTTTGCCTTCTTTATTTACTTTAGACTTAAATGTTTTTTCCCAAATGTTTTTATTTCCATAAGGAATATCTGCAGGCTCATGACCTAAGTACCCTTTATTATACTGACTAACTTTTTCTTTAGTTTTAGTAACTCCTCTTTTATTAGTCTTAACTACTTTTTTAGACTTTGCGTCTTTAACGTAATTTTTAGTTACTTTTCTTTTTTTAGGATCTGGCATAGTATATTATTTATTTTTTTCGAGCAGCAGCTACCGCTCCTATTGCACCACTTAGCACATTACCTAATTGACCAACCGCTTGTGCTTTTTGCATTTCTGCTGTTGGGCCTTTAGGTTTTTTATCTTTATCAGTAGTATCAAAATCAATCTTTTGTTTTTTCTCTACCTTATCAAGTTTCTTTGGTGCTTTGGATTTAGGCCCAGTCTCAGTTGATAATTCATCTCCATAGTTAGGATTCATTTTTACCTTACCACCATTCATATTAGCGTAATAAGACGCTTGAGCTTTTCCTACAGCATTATAAGCGAAGGTTCTTTTTTTACCGTTAGGCAGAGTTACAGTTGGCATAATTTTATTAGTTTTGTTCCTGCAAAGATACAAATTTAATTGAATGTCAAATATAGTAAGAAAAAACTACGATAGGGTTCAACCCTCTCACGACTACATGAAGTATTGGAGGGTGATAAGGTATTGGGCTAAAGCCAAATACAAAGTCGGAACTCCCGATATAGAGATGCTTTTATTCCTTTATAGTGAGCAGCTTTTTAATAAAACAAAGTTTAAAGAATTTGAAGAATGTATGTCGTGGGACGAACCCAGATTTTACAGACTCTTAAAGCAAGGATGGATTCATATATGGCGTAAAAAACAAAATGGAGAAGCTGCCTTGTACGAGCTTTCCTATAAAGGTAAGCGTATGATAAACACTATATACAAAAAGTTAAATGGAGAAGAAATAGGGGAAAGCCCTAAGACTAACCCTTTATTTAGATATGATGCTTCTTATACAGATAAGGTTTATAGAAATATGATTATAGAAATGAATCAGTTTATAAAACAACAACGACATCTCTCTCAGTAATAACCGTATAAGGATTGTCTTTAATTAACATTTCGTGTCCTGCGGATTTATCATAATAAATAAGATCCCCTTCATTAATAACACTAACATCTGTACCGGCTTTAACAACCTCGCCTTTACGATATCTAAAGTCTGAAGCATCCTGGGCTGACAATAAAAGACCAGACTCTGTCTTTAACTCTTCGTTTATTTTATTTATTACTATGTATTTTCCTATTGGTTTCATTTAATATATTTTATTTATACCAGACAGCATATACTTTACATCCATTAGATGTGGTACATGCGTGTACTCTTTTCTTTTCCTCTTGTTTGTTTAACTGGCTTTTGTCCCAGTACTTTGGATTCTTGCTGTTTAGCTTTTTCTTTTTTGGCATACTCTTCTAAGTTCTTTAATAGTTTATCATTAGGACCTGCTTTTTTTTTAAAAATATTCTTTAACAACCTAATCATCTTATTATGCTCTTTTATGAGTCACAATAGCATTAGTAGTAAGTATAGTCGTAGCGACACTAATAGCATTTAACAAAGCCTCTTTAGTTACTTTAGCAGGATCTACTATACCCATCTCAAACATATCACCATATTCTTTCTTTACAACATCATAACCCTTATTGTTTATTGGTTGCTCAGGCTCTTCATCTGCTGTACCTAACATCTCCGGTGTATATATCTCTGACATGATTTCTTTTTCATTCATCCCAGCATTAGTAAGTATTTGTTGTAGCGGTGCTCTTAACGCTTCTCTTAACATCATCTCCCCAGCTATATCCTCGTCTATTATCTCGTGAGCATTGTCTTCACAACTACATCCAAAGTGTCTTGCAAAATCATATAATAACAATCCTCCACCAGGAACAATCCCTTCCTGTAGTGCGGAACGCACTGCACAGACAGAGTCATCGACTCTGTCGAATTTTTCTTTTTGCTCTATATCAGAATTAGCTCCTACGTATATACAAGCTATTCCTCCAACTAAAGATGCTATACGCTCATTAATAAAGTCACGCTCATGTTTAGCCTTTAAGCTTTTTTGCTGCTCTTTAAGCTCTTCTACTCTTGCCTTTGTTTCTTCACTAATATCCCCACCCTTAACAATAACAGTAGATGATTTACCCACCATTATTTTATCAGCATGACCTAAGTCAGCCATACTTATAATAGATAAGTCGTCTCCAGTTTTCTCAGAAAAGTATTTAGCTCCAGTTGCAAATGCAATATCTTGCATAAGCTCGTGGGTTTTATAACCAAATGAAGGAGGTGTAATATTACAAAACTTTAATCCATTACGCTGTACGTTGGCAGCTAATGTATTTATTACATTCCCAGAACAAGTCCCTATAATCAAAAGCTTTTCTCCGGCATTAATAATTGGTTTAAGTATATTCTCAATTTGAAGTATGTTGTTAATCTCAGTATCGCATACTAATATTTTAACATTCTCCATAATACACTCATCTTTTCTTTGGTCATTAATAAACATTGGAGAGGTATACCCTCTATCAATCTTTATACCATTAGTAACCTCAGAATAAGTTTGATCAGTTTGCGATCTCTCAACCGTAACTATACCATCTTTACCTACTTTCTTGTATGCCTCAGCTATAATCTTACCTAAGTCATTATCATTATTAGCAGATATAGAAGCAATACTGTCCAGCATATCATCAGTAACCTCAACAGATCTTTCTTTAATGTTTCTTAAAATAACATCAGAGTCATATCGTATCCCATTTATAATATCAAATATATTGTGATGTGGCTGTATCCACTTTTGACCAGCCTTTACTAAAGCCTCAGTAAGCACAATAGCTGTTGTTGTTCCATCGCCCGCTACGTTAGCGGTTTTCTCAGAGGCTTGCTTTAACATTCTAACAGCAAGATTCTCTATAGGGTCATCAAGATGAATAGACTTAGCTACAGTAACACCGTCCTTAGTTATTGTTAATCCTTGTAAGTGTTCAGTCGACTCTATAATAACTGTGTTGCCCCTTGGGCCCAGAGTACTCTTAACTGCTTTTGAAATTTTAGAGATTCCCGATATTAGTTTCTCTCTTGCCTCGTCATCAAATGACAGGTCTTTTGGAATGTATCCTTGATCTTGCATGTTGTTGTGATTTAATTAAATTTAATTTGATGCAAAAATAATAAAAATATATACATAATATATGTCAGTATGTTTATTTTTAAATCTGTATTTATATATATATATATTCTATTATTATTATTATTTATTTATTAATAAAAATAGAGTTAAAGTTAACATATTAACATATTTTAATATAATAGATTATAAATCAGTAAGTTATAAAATGTTGAGTTGAAAAAAAGATAACATAAATATGTTGAAGATTAACATATAGATATAAAAAAAGAGGCAGACTGAATGTCTTACCTCCTTTTCTCACAACAGAACATCAATGGGATGTCTTTTAAAAATCTAAATTTCTAAATCTTTTATTATCTTCTGCTCTTTCAATACCATCAGCTATCTCACTTATTTTCTTCTGACGATCAGCTGCATGTTTCATACGAGACATTTGAGCTATACCAGTCTCTCCGTCTCTACGATCATTTCTTAACCTACCATCTTTTACATAAAGCCCGTCAACATAGTCAGAAGCTCCAGAAGGTTTTTCAAAAGGGTTTGTCATTTTTTTCATAATTAATATTTTTTAGTTTTATTCGTTCTCTTTTGAATTTTAGTAACTTTTCTAACATTTTTTGCTGCGTTCTTTGCTCCCTTTACAGCTAATTTTGCCATGGATGTTTTTTTTGTTTTCATTGTTTTATTTTTTTACAAAGATATAAAATTTTTTTAGATGTATTGGGGTTGAGGGTTCCCCTCGGTCATACGCTCGGCATCTGTCTCAGAAAACAGAAACAAAATCTTACCCCCCCCTCTCGTTTTTATTTTTTTTTGTGGGGAATTTTTGCCGTTTTTACCGGTTGCCCCTCTACTCTCTACCGGTCGCACCTTGCCCCCCTGCTCTCGTTCCTTGTTCGCCCTTATTCTCTCAAGATCTTGACACCTTCCCCCAAGATCCGGACACCTTCCCCCACTTAAAGAACTAAAAAAGATGATTAAGAGGTGAAGAGATGCACCTTAAACCCCCCACGAACCCCCCAAAACATAAACAAAACACCAAGAAAACACAAAAAATTTACCTCTATAACCTCCTGAATAACAACGACTTACAAATTATTTTCACTTTGGGACAAAAATACTTTGTTTTTTATTAGGATTATTAAAAAGAATTGCACTATCTTTGCCCAAGAAATAAAAACTAATACTAATTTAATACAAAAAAAATGCTAAGAACAAACACAAAAAAATATTTATCCAATATGGAAAATTATTTACTTAATCAAATTGATGGAACTGACTACGCAACAGAAACAAACACACCAGAACAAAAATTAAAATTTGTTTTTGATTGCTTCAACTCAGAATACGAATGCGAATACGCAAGAAGAAGAACACCAAACCAACAAGAGAGATTTGCGGAATGGTTGTCCGGTTTGCCATCTTGTATAGATATCCCTTGTTATAACTACGATATTTTAGCACTTGCAAAAGATTTGCAAGAGATAGAGGGAGAGACCAAAAAAAGTTGGGAAGATACTGTATTGAAAAATTATTGGAATTTCATGTCTTTCCATATCCTAAAATTACACCAAAAATACAACAAATAAAAAAATAAATTAAAAAGAAAAATTATGAATACAAAAGTTTATGAAATTGTTGAGAAAATGCAACA
>Ga0181409_1000009_pt1 | contig 61575 bp, 80 predicted proteins | sample 32SPOviralmetaG_FD_130138 | JGI IMG/M metagenome (GOLD analysis project Ga0181409, IMG submission 130138) | Marine viral communities from the oligotrophic San Pedro Time Series (SPOT) site, San Pedro Channel, CA, USA - 32 SPOT_SRF_2012-05-30 | ecosystem: Environmental > Aquatic > Marine > Strait... | reverse complement strand
TGCGACCATCAAGTGCATTTAATTCAAAATCCAATCACTAAAGAGCCACAATTGATTCCTAACTACGGCTTTACCACTAAAGACATAACAGGTGGAGGCAAGAAGGGCGGAGGTAGATAAAATGACGAGATGTAATTATTTAGATGCTTGGTTTGATGCCAAGTCAAAAGAAATTGATGAAGACGAAAAGAAAACAAAGAAAGATTTTGTAACAGGTGATAAGAAATGATGAAAGGAAAAGTAGTTTATATTCCCCCCGAAAGATGCTATACGAATGTAAAGATTGAAGAGACACCACACGGCTACCGTCTATATAGGATAGGCGAAAGCAAGCCATTTATGAGTCTCCCATTTTCGTGCATTAAAAGTATAGAATACAAGGAGGAGTGAAAAATATGGAAACAGAAATAATAATATTAGGAATAGGGATAGCCGTTGTTGCGATTGAAAGAGGATATAAGTTTTACAAAAAGGCTATGGCCGATGGTAAAATTAGTCTTGATGAAGTCATTGAAGCGGTAGATATGCTAAAGGATTTACCGAGCATATCCGAAGTAAAAAAGATGAAGAAAGCAGACCTTGTTGCTCTATGTGAAGAACATGGGATTGACTCTAAAGGAGTTAAGGCTGACTTAATCGCAAGACTTGAGGAAGTGATTGAGTAATGGTATCATATTGTTCTGCTGCCGATGTGGGTCAAAGACTTGGTCTTGATAGCGCGCAGCGTAGCAGGGCAGAAAGTAGAATCAATAGTTGTATTAGAAGGGCAGGTGTAAAAATAGACCAATGCTTTCTTGACTATGGTAGAGATGAACCACATAAAGGATTAATAAATATCGTTACGCATGACCCCATTTCTGCTAACTCAACCACTATTGTACTACCAACGGCAGTTCCCTTTTCAACATCGGGTTCGGGAAATATTGATGGAGATTCCTTTTCGTGGACAGGCAAAACATCAATAAATCTTACAGGTTGCACAGGAATTTCATTTGACCATGCAGTAGGAGTTATAGTCCAAGAAGGACAAATGGCTCATGCTCTAAGAGAGTTATGTGCTGATATAGCAAGCGGTCTTTATCTTGAAGACGAATCAACACATCAAACTACCGACGATATACGAGGAAAGAATCTTCGTATGCGTGGGTATGCAGAACTACAAAGACTTGCTCATTTGGGTAAGGCTTGATAGTATGGTTCGCGCAACATTTAGGTATGGCAAAGGTGGCGCACAGGGGAATGTTCCTCGCAAAGGAATGCGGGGTTCTTCCGGTGGTGCTATTCAAGGTCAGTATCGTATAGATTGGGATGACCACGAATTGCGAGTAGCCCTTGATAAATTAGGTCTTAATGGAGATGCTATTCTTAAACAGGCTCTTGTTAAAAGAGTGGATGCTGCAATTAAAGAAACGCAAATGAAACTAAAAAGAATGGCAGGTGCTTTAGCAGGTGTTAGGATTCCTCCTCCTCCAACATCATCAAGAAATATCTATACAAAAGTAGCAGACCATTTAAATTATGATACTATTGCCGGAAGCACATTTATTCGTGTCTATGCAGCAGAAGAAATGCGAATGGCAAGATTTGGTGTTCGTGGTAGTCGTGGTGGAGAAATCGCAAAAATAGTAGCAGGTGGTATGAAACCATTTACTTACTCCCCATTTTTACCTGCTATGGTAAGGTCTTCTACCGGATGGTTTTCAAAAACAGGTAGAGGATTTGATTATGCAGTAGGCTTAAGGAAAAACAAAACACATCCGGGCTTTAAAAGAACTTATGATTTTATGCTAAATATAGAAAATCATGTAGTAAAAGAATTTGAAAAAGATAAAGAATTAATAAAAGAGAATTTAGCAAGATTCGCAGGATTAGGATATGGTAGGGTATAGATATGGCAATAGCAAAGAATAATCATTTTTGGACTTCAAGACTTGGGGGTAATGACCCTACATCTCCCGTAGGTAATAACAATACTGCATGGACTTTACATGCGGGTAGTTCTTCAAACGGTTCAGTTTCGGGTAATGCTTGGGAAATTGACGGCGAAGGAACGGCAGGGCAAATATGGAAGCAGACAGTAGCAGATGATGAAAATGATTTAACTATAATTGCTGGAATATCCTATGATGTTACCAATCCTCCCGATGGTTCAAGTGATATACTAACATTAGATAACGGAAGCCATCAAGCAAATGTTAGAGTTAATCCTTCTACCAGCACATTAACTCTTGTTGGAACTGCCCCAAGTGGTAGTAAAACAACAGGAGATTTAGATTTAAAAATGCTGGAATTTAATGCCGTTCCTTGTCTTCTTCGTCTTACTCTTAATAGTAGCGGAATAGCAAGATTATATGTAAGAGAGATAGTAGAAGACGATGATGCAAATACACACTACTTAGAAGTCAATTGTCCTGTTTCGGCAAATCAAGGGGCTTTTTTTGGTAATCAAAGCGGAAAAATAAATTGGTATTCAGTTTATTATACTCCTTATGGCGCATACTCCCCCGATGAAATGGATATGTCCGACTTTACTACTAATAGCCTAATTAGAACAGGTATTAACATTGTAAATATACTAAAGAAATCAAGAAGATTTTTTATCAAGACTCATGTAGGAGAAGGAGGAATAGTCTATGGTTATGACCTATCTTCTAATGCTATGACTAATCGTATTCATCCACCATCTATCCATGTAATTACACAGAAGATAGAAAGTCCGGAGTTCTTAACTCTAAGTGGAACAAGAACAGACCAACAATACAATGTAATAGTATATGTAACCACAAAAGGAACTGATTACAAAAATGCTTATCGCTTAGGTCTATCTATAATGGGCGAAATCTTTGATGAACTATATACTAAGACAGGTTTAGAAGATGGTGTTGATTCCCTTATAGGCCACACTACAACATTAGACCATAAGATTGATGATGATGAAGTTGTGTGTGTTCATACTCTAACACTAACTTATATGAAAAAGATTCGCATGTTCTTAAGAGAAGTGTGAGAAGCCTTTATTAGTTATAATATTCATGTCTTAGAACATGGCAGTAGGACACCATACAAGATATGTCTCAATCGCAAAAGAAGCAACCTACAATTCTCCCGAATTAACGGCAGATGCAGTAGGCGAAGTTGAAAGCGAAACAATGCAACAGACATACGATATACTAAAAAGAAGTGATATGAACTACTATGGTAGTGCAAAAGCAGTAACAAGCAAACTAATGTCAAGTGGCGCAGTAACAATGGCACTACAACCCGATGCTTTTACTCTTATGTGTCTTCACGGAATAACAGGCGTTGATAGTGGTTCTGCTGCTGATGATGCAAGAGTATTTACTGAAATAGGGGTAGGTGCAACAGATACCCTCCCTTCCTATACAGTAATGTGTGGAAGAGATGAATCCGAGCATGTTTTCTCCGGTCAAGTAATTGATTCTATTAGCGTATCTTCAAGTATTGGAGAGTATGCTATGCTTACAGTTAATTTTACAGGCGCAAAACAAAATGATGATAACGGGGCTTTGCATACTACTCTTCCTGCTTATACAGGAGATGCAGCACACTTCTCAAAGGCTTATGTTAATTTTGAAGCAGGAGTAAATACAAGCGATTTCTCTCCTCATGTTCAAAGTATTGACTTTGAGATTAGAACAAACAGGGATTTGGATAATACTTATTCTCTAAGTAGTGATACTTGCATTCGCAAACCACCTGTTACTACAAGAGAAATAACAGGAAGCATTACTTTCCATAAGAGTCTTGTAGCATCAATATCAAGTGATGTAGCAAAGAATGAACCTAACATTAATGATTTAATGTCCGGTGCTAATGCTTTGAAAAATGGTTCTATTGCTGCGCCCGCACTTTCAGCATTATTTTATGTTGATGCTGATAATTACATACAATTTGAGTTTCCTAAAGTAATTTATGAAATGCCGGAAACAAGCGTAAGTGGTAGAGATTCACAGACTATGACTGTGAACTTCCATGCTCTTTATGATTTGGCAGATGCAAATAGCATGATGCAGATTCGTTGTAAAACAAGCGATACTACCGTAGCAGACTATGATGCACTTTGATGGGGGTTCTTAGATGAGCCATACCATCACCGACCCTGCGAAACTAACTACTACGGTAGTTGTTGGAACGCAAGCCACAATTCATACACTTATACAAACTGCGCTAAGAGCATTAGCAGCAGGAGATAAGATTGTTGATATTAGCATAAATAGAAAGAGCGTTGGTAATAATTTTATAGGAATTATTACTTATGAAGACCAATGAGATGAGATTCCATGAGATACAACAGTAGTGTAGTATCTCTTTGGAACGAGTCAATGACTCGTATAGTAATAGAAAAGGAAAGTGAAAAGAATGCCAGTATTGAAGAAAGAAATTGAATTAGATAACGGAAAGAAAATTTGGGTTAGACAAGCATCCGGAATGGATAAACTTGCGATTGAAAAAATACAAGCCGGAGTTCTGCGAAAGTGCAGACACTTTGGTACAAACCCTACTGATTGGTCGGAAGAACAACAACAAGAGTTTGCAGATATGCTTGATAGCGAAGGCGCAGGTATAGATAGCCAAATCTCCAATTGGATTCCAAAATGTGTCATTGATAAAGAAATTGACATTAATGTTTTAACAAGCGAGGAACTAAGAACAATATTAAATTTCGTTAGAGGAGACGACATAGAGGGTGCTTGCCCTTTGGATTAATCTCCCAAGTCGCACCAAGTTTATGTTCAGCATTTAAGGGAGTATTACCAAGCGATTTATTTGACAAATATAACTGCAAAGGAGGATTGATGAAGTTAGAATTTGACATGATTATTGCATCGGAAATGGCTGAAAGAATAAGCGAGCAATATGATGAAGCAAAGGGTCAAGCAGGAAGTCGCCAAGCGAAGAAAGCAGTTGCCCGAAGAAATCAAAAGAGAAGTACATCAATAAGAGACCAAGCGGAAGTAGCAAATAAGTTAAATGGTTGGTTGAAAAATGGCTAAGTCGGGTGCAGCAAGAGTATATTTCGATGTAATCGGTAGATTTTCAGCCGATAGAATCTTAGGTGATACTCAAACGGCAGCAACAATTCAAAAGGCTATTCTTATTGATACATTAGGAGGTATTAATGACTCCTTTATGGAGACTACTAATCAAATCCTAATGGGTGTAGCATCAATGACTGATGCCTTCTTTGAGTTTGAGCAACAGTTTGTTAGAGTTCGTAAATTTTACAATAGCGAATCGGTTGATGAAGTAAATAGATTTGCAGAAGCCGCAGTAAAAATGGGTGAAGGCTTTGCCTTTACAGGTGCAGAAGCACTTGCCGCATCAGCAAGAACGGCTCAATTAAAGGGTGTCTTAGGACAACAAGAAGCAGTTATTGAAGCAGCAAGAGCAGGTCTGTTAATGGCACAGATTGGTGAGATGGAAACCGAAGAAGGAATGAATCGTTTTATCCAATTGGCGCAACAGACACAATTCCTATATGGTGGAATGACTAAGGCTCAATACGATGCTCTCGATGCAGCAAAACAAGCAAATGTAGTAAGAGAATCTTCTATACATACTCTCAATCAATTGAATACAATTGAAAACTCTTCTGTTGCTACAATGGAAGATATTACTTTCGTTCTTAACCAATTCGCAAGTCAAGCGGATATCGCAGGTGAAAGCATTGGTGAAATGGCTGCTATGTCTGCTTTGCTACTTGAGACAGGTGAAGAAGTAAGCAGGGCAGGAACAGGTCTGCGTATGATTTACCAGCGTCTCGGAAACGCAAGTAATAACGCAACACAAGCAATCGCAGAATTAGTTGATGGTGTTGATTCTCAAGGCGTAGCACAAATGAAACTAACAGATGTTCTAACTGCAATCGCACCTGCTTATGCAAATATGAATAGCGAGCAGAAAAGAGCATTAGCGGTAAATATTGCAGGTTCAAGACATTATATTAAATTCCTAAAGTTAATGGAAAATCAACAAAGGCTTACAGAATTGCAGACTATTGCATTTGAATCGCAATTCCCTGCTATTGAAGAGTTTGAAAATAAACAGAAGTCTGCTGCATTTAAGATAGACTCTATGAATGCTAAGTTAGAAAACCAAAGAGTAGAGTTAGGTGAAAAATTAGCACCTGCATTTATGTCAGCAGCAAGGGCTGAATCATTTTTCTTAGATAGATTAGAAGACATTATAGGCGCACAGGTTCGTGGACAAGAAGTGTTTTTGCCATTTGTAGGTAGTGTTATAGGTCTTGGTAATGCGTATCAAAAGATTCTACAACCTACTATGGATTTAGGTCTAAACATAATGGGTATGGTTATTGCTTTTAAGACATTACATGCTATTCAGCCTAAAAATATTGCAGATGTAAAAGAGAGTGTAAAATCTTATCAAGCCATGAGAGAGGCCGCAATTTTACAAAATGCCGTATTAAAAATGAATAAAAGCGAGACATTAGCATCCACTCAAGTTACTTTAACGGGTCTAAATAAAGTCCAACATTCTTATCAAATGACTGCGGTAGCAGCAAGAAAGAAGGCACAAGTAGAAAAATCAGCATTAGAACAAAAAAGAGTAGCATTACAGGTTGAAATTGAAGCAACAAGAATAGAGTTAGCAGGTGCAAAAGGTAAAAAACAAACTGCTGCAATAACCTCAAAATTAACTTCTCTTGAAAAAAAGTTAGGTGAGGGAAAAAGAAGTATAAATTATCAAATAACTGCAAATATGAATTTAACTAAGCAGTTAAATGCAGAAACCGCATTTCAAAGTAAATTAACTGCAAATCTAAATAAAGATAGACAATTGGCTAATGAAATAGGGGCAAGGTCAATTGAACAATTACAACAAAGCGTAAAGCAACAACGAAGTATAACAGGAACAATAAAACATTTAAATGATTTAAGGTCTTCGGAAATAGTTTTAGCAAGGGCATTAGACCCTATCGTAAAGGAAGGTCTAATGACAAAACAAGCAGAACTAAAAACAAGTATAGAATCAGCGCGTCAAATAGACATGCAACTTAATCAAGCAGAAGCGGTTGCTATCTCTAATAAAAAGGAGACTGCTACTATAAGAGATAAAATAGTAACAAATGAAGAACATATAAATCAATTAGTTGAAGAAGAAATAAGAGTCGCTGCGCTTATTGTAGCAGACGACCAAGCAATCTTGAGACAAAAAAGAAGCATTCAAGGAAATGCTCAAGAAGCCATGAGTTTCAAAAAAGTAGGCGAAGCCATAAAAAGTAAAGAGTTTGCTCAAGGTATGCTTAATGGTGCTTTGCTAACATCAATGCTAATTCTTCCAAGTGTTGTTGATGAAAACAAACAAATGTCTGCCATAATGTATGGTATGGCTTTAACTACAATCCCAATGTTAGTAAAGTCATTTAAAACTCTTCAAACTGCAATCAAGGCTACTGCAAGAGAAGGCGTTATAATGTCGGGAATGATGAGTGGTGGTCTTGCTTCTTTTGCTATGTTACTTGGTGGTGTTGCTGCCTATGCAGGTTTTGAGTTATTCGACAGTATATTTGGAGAAAACTTTGAGACAGATATTGATAATTTAGAAACTATGAATAGTGAATTAGATAGAACTTCACAGATTCTTGCAGACTTACAAGGTGCTGCTGGTGCTACCGCTATAAATGAAGGATTATTTGGTAGTCTTTCTTATGATGATTTAAAGCAAGATGCTGAACTTACAGATTCTACATTAGCAAGCCTACAAGAAAGAATAGGTTTAATCAATAAAGATATAGAAACGGCAACAACCGCAGGAGATATAGAGTTAGTAAGAGGATTAGAACAACAGGTTAGTAGGCTTGGGGTTATAGAAGAAAAATTACTTGCTATTGACGATGCTCAATACTTAGTAAATCAAGGCGCACAAGAAATGGATGAGGCTTACGCAAACATATATAGACCTAAAGCAGATGGTTTTACAGGTATATTTAGTGATGATGCACCTTTAGTTAGAGCAGGGGTTATTGAAAACAGACAATATGGAGTAGTCGGTAGGAAAAATGGAGAATATTTTTCTGAACAATTTGGTAAAGGTGCAGACGGAAAGGCCGCAGCAGAACAGTTTATTGCAGATTTTGAAGGGAATGATTCTTATGATGATATTAATATAACATTTATGCAAGATTATTATAGTAATTTACTTAGCGTTCAAGAAGATGGGGTAGATGCACTAATCGCAAATGAAAGATACTTATATGATAGTATTTTAGAGCAACAAAATGAATTTGCTAATGCAAGAGAAGAATTATTCTTTGGTGAAAGAGCAAACTTTACAGGTCAAATTTACAAGCAAGTAGTTCAAGGTGGCGTAGAAAGTCTGCTACATAAAGTTGAACTTGTGCAACATAATGTATTTAATGGAATGACTCTTCCCGAAATGGTTGATGCCGTTTCGCAAGGAGTAATGCAAGAGTTAAGAGACCAAAATTTGATAAGTTAGAGAATAGTATTAGGATAGTGAATTAATGAAGACAGTTGGAACAAAATATAATTATTGGTTGTCCGGATATTACGACGATTTTAACTCTTGTAGATTAGTTGCAGATGATTTAAATCCTGCATCGTATAGAGATTTAGACCATACTTTATCCCATCATGGTTCTTCTATTGGTAATGTATCTTTTATTCCAAGATTTTATTACTCTTATGCAGATAGACTACGACAAGAATATTTAGGTAGTCTTCATACTACTTACTCAACAGAACAAGAATTATATTTAACTTCATTTCAGTCTTTAGCAGGAGATAACCTAAAAACAAATGCAGGTTTCCATGAAGCACTTACATTAAATCCAAGAGAAGCAGAATCAAATTTATATCAAAATAGAATGCACTTAGAAGTTCCTAATTCTATAATCGCAAATAGACAGAAATACAATGGTGAAGCAACAGACCATAACTACCTTGCATTTCGCAACGGACATGAAACGGCAGGAATATATTATGTTCCTATGGGTATTATGGATATGTCTTATGGTTCTGCACCTGTAAGCATGTATGATATAACCGCAGGAGTTACTTCACAAGCAAGCCCAAGTGCCGGAAACCCAATACCCTTTTTCCATAAAGGACTTACTAATACTTCGGGAAGTCATGATACTCCCGATAAGACATTAGTAATGGCTTCATTTGCTGGTGCTTATTATCATTCTGCATTCGCAAGACAAACTCCCACAGTATCATATTCACTTTCGCAATCGCATGAAATAACAAGTCCTTCCGGACAAAACTTTTTTGTTCATAATGTATTTATTGAACCCGAACAAACCGCTTCTTCGGGAACTCATAGAGTAATTAATTACACAGGTAAGTTGCGATTTAAAGGTATAGGTGAGACATTTAACTTGCGATTAATGTGCGACCCACATTCAAATCATACTCCAAAATATACACTTAAATTAGGTTATCCTAATCCTTATGTAAAAGCAAACAATACTTGGTCTTCTGTAACATCTCTTGTTACAGTTGATATTGATTTAGCACATGCCTCTTTGCAGAAAGCAAAAGGTTCTATTACCAAAGATTCTTTTGGCACTCCTGCTAATCTAAATCAAACAAAAGTAGGAGATTGGGTTGATGTTCAAGTAGTAATGGATTTTGCTGGTAACACATGGAAGGCTTATGCTGATGGTAATACTACTCCTTTTAATAATGGTTCTTTTGGAACAACATTTAGTGCAGCGACTATGGGTGGCCTTAATGGTTGGTCTTTAGATTTGCATTATACAAAAGGTAGTGATGATTACATAAACCATACTACTCTTATTGATAGAGCAGGTATGGCTATTCCTCTTACAAATAAATTTAATGGTGATTTAAATTCTTTACCTCCTGTTAATAAAATGACAATGAATTTAGGTGCTAATTCCACAAGCACATGCTCTATTGATATATTAGATGATAATAGCGCATTTACTCTTACTCCTCTTACTTCTACCGCAGAAGATTGGAGGCTATTAGTATTTCAAGAAAACGAAGATAGACCTCTATGGTGGGGCTTTATTGAAAACATTACACATAAACAAAGTGTTTATGATAATTCTATGACAACAACAATTAGTGCTTCGGATTCTTTAAGTGTATTTAATAGATTGCTTCCTATTTGGGAAGTAGGTCAAGGTGCATTCCAATCCCTTAACAACCATTTATCTATGTCTGCTTCTACTGCTAAAAAATACGATGAGACATTTGCACTACATCAAAAAATGGACTTTGGTTCTGTTGATTTGCAGATGCTTGATTCTAATATAGGATTTGGTGTTTTTAATACAAGAGGAAGGCTTCTTAATTATAATAATGTTGCTAATAGTAAAATGAGTTTATACTCCGGAACTGCTATACAGATGTATATTAATGAAGACGAAGATGGCGCAAACTCCGTTGAAAAAGAATGGGCTGGATTAAATGCAGCGAATTGGGGAATGTTTGATATTTATTCTATGTATAGAGAAGCAAATAAACTATTTGTAATTATAGAAAGAGATACAAGATTTACTATTGATACTTCCGGAACTACTCATTATCGTGCGTTAGCAGTAGGTGATAGGGTGTCTCTAAAAGGAACATTAACTAATGACGCTGATAACCTTATTATTTCTGCGATAACATATAAGCAACATCAAGGCGGAACTGATAACAGGTATGTAGCCTTTGAATTGGCAGTAACAGGAACACAAGCAAGCGATAATCTACAAATTACTTTTAATATAGTAAATCACATACAAAGTTATAACATGAATATGTTTGGCAACGAATTATTAGAATTTATTGTTAATACTCCTTCTCCACATAATTTAAGCATAGGAGATGAATTTGTAGGTTTTTCCGGTGCAGACCATCCATTCGCAGGAGAAGTATTTACTGTAATAGGAGTTCCTTCGGCAGGAACAGTTTATGCTGAAACAACAAAAAAAACAGGTCTTGCTAATTTTACTGCTTCTGCTGCCACAGAAGAACTGCATGTGTATAGACAAAGAGATATTAATTCGCATAATGATAAAAGAAGAGTAATAACTCCTGCCGTTATACATCAAACTCCAAGTGGTGCTACTACCGATACTGCTAATGCTGAAATGGTAAGAGTGGGCTTAGACCCTGTAATACATAGTCGAATACACGCAAGATGGATGCGAGACTTGCCTTTATCTACTTGGTTTAAAGCACAGTTTGGTATTATAGATGCAGAACCATATACAAGAGCAGGTGTAGGTAGTATTACAGAACATCCCTTTACTTCAACACAAGCAACGGCAAATGGTTGGGCTACATCAACAGGTAGAACAAGTGCTAAATTAACTGCTGATATTGCCGCAGGTGCTATTTCAATAACAATTAAAGACCCTGCTATTTGGTATCATGCTACCATGAATAAATTAGATGAATTTATTTTAGATTTAATAGATAACTCAACAGGAGAACATGATTTTGCGATTGGTAGTTTATTATCAATACAAAATGAAGTTCCTATTGATTGGGAAGGAGACGGAACTTGGGATTTTGGAAGCGCACATGGTCTTGCAGAAGGAGACATTATAGCAATTTGTGGTTTTAAATCAAATTCTGCATTAAATGGAGTCCACATGGTAAAAGAAATATCAACATCAACGGGTTCATCATTATCAGCAAATCACATTAAGACATGGAAAATTAACAAGTATGTTCCTACAAGAAACTCTTTTGCGTTTTTACAGGCTAAGTATCAACAAGGGTCGGGTTGGAATGATGGAACGGCAAGACACAATCAAGACCCCGATGCAGTTAATTGGAGTCTTGAAGCAACAGATGTTAATACTAACTTTGGGTGGGATGGTTCTTTCCCTTCTGCTGAAACAGGAGGAAAGGCAGCACATGGTATTGTAACTATTGGTGGAGTAAAAGGAGTAAAAAGAGAATGGAAAATAAATGATACTATTCTTGGTTTGCGAAAAGTAGATGAGTCTAATGGCTACAAACATATATTCCTATCTTGGGCTGATATGCGAAACGATGGTAATGCAGATGCAGACGGAGGACACAGAAAAACAACTTATGGTCTAAATTTACCTACTACGCAGAACTACGAATTACTACTTACATTTGCAGACCAATTTGATAATGAAGGACAACCCGATGTATTTACAGACTTAAAAATAGGCGCAGATGCAGATATTTGGGATATTGATTCTACCGTTGAGCCTTATAGTGGCGGTGCTTGGTCTGCTTTAGATGGCGCAAGCAACGATGAACCATACGATACAAGATACCACAATTGGCAAAACAAAGGTGGTGCAATAGCACTTGTTGATGTGAGCAGATTTTGGAATTTAAACACTATGGCTTGTGGAGGAAGGCCGGGTTATTCAGCAGGTGGCCTTGTAGATTTTGGAGATTACAATGTAGCAACATTCGGATTCCCATACCTTATTGATTCTTATTGGAAAGAGGCTACTGCATCTTATAAAAATTCGGGAAGTCCTATCCAAAAACATAAAAACTCTTTGAATTTTATTAATGACGGAACTAAATTAAAAAGTAATCTTGTAGTAGGAGATACTACATTAGCACTAAAGGATATAACAGAATTTGATACTTCCGGATATGGAGTAATAATGTGCGAGAAGGGTAGTAATAATACCGCAGAAAAAACTGCATACTACTATGCTTGGACAGGAAAAGGAACTGCTACCATAAATGGAACTGTTGTTGATACTCTAACAGGTGTATATCTTACATCTTATTCAGTAGTTACGCATCCTCAACATGCAATAGACCAATTAAAAGCAGATGTAACGGCAGGTGCAACAGGAAGTAGTGTTGCGATTGGTAGCAACGAAGACTTACTATCCGATGATAAATTAGATACTAATTTTGATAAAGTCACTGTCTATAATACTACTGCTGCTCTATATGGTCTGCGATTAAACTTAAACATAGTAGGTAAAATTACTTCTGCTAATTGCGGAACATTTACTGCTGATGAGAAGATTTCATTTATTCAAAATAATGCAATTCACGAATCTTGGTTAAATAATTCTTCCCTTCCTGCAATTAGTGATATTAACAATGTTCCTATATTGAGAGATAATTCTTCGGACACTTTCGGATGTTCTATTGATGCAAAGACAAAAACCATCTATGATATTCTTGATAGTATGAGTAGCAAAGAAGGAGTAGGTATTGCTGGTAATACTAAAAGATTGACTTTCCAAATGGGAAGAGATAACAGATTAGAGTTTAGAGAAATATATGATTTGGGCGTTACTTTAAATCGTGACAATTTAAAAACATCAAATCTTAGAACAGAAGGATTTTCGCAAATAACAAATGTAAGAGTATATTATAATGGTAATAGTTCATTTGTTGATTTCCCAACACCAAGCGAAAATACAGATATAAGATGGAAAACTTTAGCATTCCCCGAAGTTATGAATAGAGGAGAAGCAGAAGCATTAGCAAAACAAGAATTTGATAGAGAAACCGAATCAAAAATTAGTATTGAAGCAGAAATGCTAAGAGATGCTAATAATAATCACAAGATGCTTAGTGGTAGAAGAGGATATATCGCAGATGTGTTTAGAAAAAGATTGAATACATCATCAACCTCAATATCGCACACGCAACCCGAAACCTGTTGGTGGTCTAATAAAAACGGAGGTAGTCCTTTCTTTGGAATACAAAATGGACTACACAAAATAGGTAAAAGTAAAGCCACACATACCTTTGACAAAACCAATCCCCATACATCAACCTCACAAGTTGCTCATCCGGTTGTAGGTAATGAAGCACATCCGGAAACTTTCGGGGTGGAAGGATTATCTTTGTTTAAAACAGATGGTGGCGTATTTAATCCAAGTGGCAGTAATACATTTGCTAATCCTCCACTAACTGCTTTTGGTATTGCAGGGCAAGTAATAATAACTACTGCTTCTACAACATTTAGATTTGACTATAATGGTAATACAGGAACTAATGTCACCTATTCTACCGCAGGATATTATAATTTACCATGTCAAATAGGAAGCACAGGAAACTACTATAATTTTAGAATATACTATGATGGAACTTCTTTTTCCTCCGGAGTTCATACCATTAATTTTTCTTTTGCCGAACAACATCTAAAAAATGAAGCCTATTATTTCTATGGGGCAAATAGCCTGTCAAATGCTCTACAAGTAGTGCATGTTAGTGCAGGAACTAACAAAGTAAGTGCTACTACCGGAGAAAAGTTGCGATTAGCAATTGGATTATTTTCGGGAACGAATAGCACAGATGTAAAATTCCAATTGTATTTAATGGATTGCGATTTTAATACAACCGCTACTTCATCTAATTTCCCTCCGGATAATACAGTAACAAATACACTAAACTCAACATATAGAAAGGATATTACGATAGACGGAAATGGATATTACACAATGGATATACCATCGAGTTATGATGGTAATGCTCGCAAAATAATATTTTCAGTTAATTATGATTATCTGTGCGCGCTTATTAAAGAAAGATGCGGTGATGTAGTAGCCTTTGGACAATCATCAATGGCTAATGGGAAGATAGGTCTTGGGTCATTAGGATTATCCACTTCTGCTGATTCCATATTCCCATTAGGAATGAGAGAATATCCGGAGATGGGTGCTTTAGCAAAGGAACACGCTGCTTATTACGCACCAAGAATAAACATAGTTGATGATTTTGCTTATATTCCTGCTACAAGCCTAACATATACAGATGCTAATATTGACATAAGTAATGAGAGGATGATAATAAAGAGAATAGGTTGGCAACAAACAGAAAGGAATGTGGAACAAGTAAAATTAGGTCTTGAAAAATTATCAACCCATTCTCGATACAATTTCGCAAGAGCATTTAAAGAGAGAACAGGAGGAGGCGGAGGCGGAGGAGATAAAGCAAAAGCAAAACCCGCAAGACCAAGACCACCTTCGCTAAGACCACCACCCGCCAAGTTCGGAGGTTCGGGAGATAATGATGGAAGAAAGGTAATGATGAGTCGTCATGTGGATGGTGGAGACCCATCTTCGCAAGGTATGGGTTATGCTGGTATGACTTCTAATGATATATCGCAAAGCCTACTAAATAGAATCAAAGGTAAATCCGATTTCAACAATGACATAGGTTCAAGTGGCGGAACATGGGGCATTCTCGGTATGAAGAAGACAGGTAATCAATCCTCCTTCGATAGAGCAGTTGATGGTGTTGATGTTATCAGTTCACCTACAACCGGAGTAGCAATCGCAACATCCGAAGGATTCTGTATGTCCGGTATAGAAAACCCTCTTGACTCCGGTTCGGGGCAGAATGAGCAACATACTTATTCCATGTCTTTGCGAGTTCCTAATGATTCGGCAGGGGGATTATTTTCTCTTGAGTCAATAGTATCAACAGATACCTCAACCAATATAGAACTAACAATGACTGCTACTTGCATTGAAACTAACAAGAGCGTTAGCACAACAAAAGTCCTTACAGGCTCTAAAAACAGGGAGAAGATACTCTTGATGCCCACTACCCTCATTGAGGGTCTTAGCACCGCAGGAAACACCCTTAAAATAGACATAACAAGGAAACCTAATCAAGGTAATGACAATGCGCCTTATGATTCCCTAATCATTCACAATACTTCCGTGAATCTAAGAAGATTGAATAAACCTAATGTTGCCGAAAGTGATAACTTCCGACCTTACTAATTGGTGAGGCGAGGTAACACAGGAGGAGTTTATGCAAATGAAGAATGAGAACCATAAGAGGGTTGTGTTACCTGCCTCAATCTAAACACGGTTGGTTGTATTTATAAATCCTTCCATGTGGTTCTCAATTCTTTTATCCTTCTTGCGGTGACTCTACCTACTCCTCTAATAGCCATCAAGTCTTTGATTCTAACCTTTGTCTTGAGTAAGTTAGGTATGCTACCGAACTTATTGAGTAATGATGTTGCTATTTCTTCTGTTATTCCTTGAACTCCCATTAGAGCAAGCAATCTTGGGTCAGTAGGCAAAGTCTTAGTTCTCTTAGCAACAGTCAATGTCTTACCTATTTGTTTTTTCAAGTGCGATACTTGTAGCCACTCAACGAAATCTTCCATATTTACGAACTCTATAATCCTAAGTTTAGGGAAATGCGAATAGGCAACCATCTTAAATGACTTGATAACCCTATTCATTTTTGCTATTTCCTTCTTCATTTCATGTGCCTTTGGTTTTCTTCCCTTGAAATATGGTTTCAATTGCGTTCCATAAATCGCAAGGAATGGTTTTTCTGATACTTCGCAAAGTTCCGATAACTGATGATTGATTGTCCTTCCGTTCCTTCCTATACCTAATATTGTGCGATACAAGTCGTTGATTTCCTTTGCCTCAATCAACCAATCTCCTATTTGATAATCACCGTGAGGTAGTCTCTTTACGAGAACATTACCTTTAGGGTCGGTCTTACGATTTCCGGCAGCAACATAAAGACGATGTAATAAAGCGTCGTTTTCCCTGTCGTCTGCGTATATCATATCGCGAATACAATTAACAGACTGTATAATCATTTCCCACAATACCAGCAATCTCCGTTGCATAAATTGTGTCTGCGATACCAAGAAGGGGAAGGGGAACGCTTGTATTTCATCATTCCACGAACATACTTGCGAGTAGTAGCAGAATTATAATCTATCCAACCAAGACCTTCTATGAAATCGCATATATTATCAACAATACCCATCCTCTCATCAATAGTCAAATCTTCGGGGTCTGCGAACCATCTTAACTGTTGAGCCATAGTCTGCACTAAACCAACACGGACATGATGCGGTGGGTTGCTCATACGAATAGCCCTATTTAGGCATGTAGGTAATGCTACTTCTCCCCCATGATGCCCTACTTTAACCGTGTTATTAGTGCGATTATTGGACTCTTGATACGGATTATCAGCCTTCCAAATAACCAAGTCGAAGCAATCATCGTGATTCACTATACCGAAGAAAGGGTCAAGCATATTATCAAGGTTCTTTCTTTTCGGTATGCTATAATCACTGGGATTCTGTGCGAATACCCTTGCTTCTATTGGAGTAGCCCACTTACCTCTTGATACATTAAAGGTATTAGAGACGCGAGTAATCTTCTCCGGATAACCTACACCATCAAGGGAAGTGAGACCTTCGGCCATCTTCCTTTGATAACGGTCAAGGTGAAAAGCCCAATCCCTGCCCTTTACGGGTCGCTTGAATATTTGATGCACATGGAAACCTCTACCTGTCGCCACAAGCCTCACATCACCTTCTAAACGCTTTATTAGATTAGCAACATCTTCTTTGACTATCTGCATAGGATAATCTTCATTCATATCAAAATCCCACCAAGCCCTGTCAATAACGACAGTATCATAATCATGTGGGTCGTCAAAGTGATAGAGGCTTGTATAGATGTTAGTCTTACCATTGAGTTTGTTGATATAACTATCAAACTCTTCTTTGGAGTAGCATTTCTGTCTCTTCAAACCAATCTGTCGGGGAAACTTGAGCATAGTATGTCACAACCTACTCGTCTTTAATAATCTCTCTATGTCCACATATAGAGCATATCGCTATTCTTTTACTTTCAGTATCAACATCACCCGTTATTAACATAATAGGTCTGCTATCTGCCTTAATTGTCATCTCTCCATCGCATTCTTTACAAATCATTCTTTCACCACAAATTATCTAATCCATTCATTTCACTTTCGCAAGACATTGAAAAGTCGCACCATTGAGGACAGAAATAATCCGACCATTTCATAGGCCATTGATGATTCTTTATACCCTCGCAAGCCTCCTTTAGAGACTTTTCTAATGATGTAATACTTCTCTTATTTACTTTTTCCACGATTAATATTCCTTTACCGCCTTTACCTAATGCGATTTCTTTTTTGTTCTGCGTATTGACCCATCCACCTTTGCAGGTCATAACTCTATCAATATCCCACTCTCCCCAATCATCCTTCCAACCACACAGTTCTGCGAAGAACTTGGGGTTTTCTGCATCGGGGGCAAGATAAGCAAAGTGTGTGATAGGTCTTGTTTCTCCCATCAATCGCAACATACGAGCGTAATAACAAAGTTCCTTCCTTGTCTTTTGCATTTTGTTGGAAGCCCAATTACCTGTCTTAAGTTCATAAATACACAGACCGCCATCGGGGTGAACAAGAATCGCATCTATGAGACCAACAAGGATAACTTCATTCTCTTCATCCCATACTGCCCTATACTCTTCATACTCTACGGGCTTGAATTTATCAAGACCCCACTTTTCAATCCTACATTCCTCAAGGAATACGAGGCTTGCGTTTGACTTATGCTCTCTATCTTCCGGTATAAGAGGGGATAAGACAGATTGGCCTTCCCAATTATCATAGACAGTCTCAAGGTTCTCATGCACGAAAGTTCCTGCAAGCATGGCCTCCGTAGCAGGGAGTCGAGTGTCTTTCAATTGTATCTTTTCCCACCAAAACTTACGAGGACACATATTATAGGACATGAAGGAGGATTTTGATAATTTCAAAAACTTATCTTCATCGTTAGGGTCATAACTACCTAACTTTGATAACTCCTTAGAAGTAAGTCCTTCCGGTGGCCTCTTCATAACTACTCCTCTTCTTTTACATCGTGGAGGGTAGTCTGCACAGACTCTCTTAGAGGCTCATTACAATAAGGGCAATCATCAACCTTATCTATTCCCTCAAGGATAGGGGTTCTAATAGTTCCGTCACAATGAGGACATACCTCTATGTGCATCATATCAAGACTCTCAAGTAGTTTTGATATAATCATGTTGTGCTTTTCTAATTCTTTAACGAACATATTTAGGAACGAGTCAATTCGACTCGCCATACCGTTTAAATTGCTCTCTAATTCTCTTACTGTCGGCTTTCTCTTGCTTGGCATATTTATCTCACTCTCCTTTATCAATATAAATCTATCGTCAAATCCACTCCATATCGCCTATACCACGAAGTTTATTTTCAAGTGGCATACTATCCCATCCCATTACTTCATAATAAGGTAATACCTTTGAGAGAATATATTTATCTGCTAACTGTTGGTATCCAATTTTTGCGATTCCCTCTATCTCATCGGGAGAATCGAAACCTATGTAGTTTCCATGTTCATCAATGGTGCATAGAAAGTAATCTCCTTTGCGATAACCTTTACCCAAATTATCATTAGCCCACTTAGCACCTGCTCTTGCTTCACTAAGAACAGAATATTTTGACAAATCATTCTTGAGTTTCCCCTTTATTGTCAAATCCTCAACGGGTATATCTCCACTAACTATCTTTGATATAAGAGAACCTAAGTGCATAGTTATTACTTCTTCCTTAGTGTCTGTCAGTATAGCATCTATCACTCCTACCATAGCATCTTTCATGGCTTTAGGTAGCCTACTTTGCTTCATCTCTATACCTTTGACATAGAACTCTCTTTCATGGTAATCACCATCAGTCCATTGAACCATACCTGCGTATCTGTTTTTTGCCATTATCAAGAAAGCGGAAGACCACTTCTCAAACTCCGTGATTATTGGTTTCATTTCCTCATTGATAATAGACAATGCAGCAAGCCCTTGTTCCGGTGTTGGAACTTCGCACATAATAGAATCGGTATGTCCGTAGATAACGGGGAATCCAAGTTGTTCTGCGTGGTCTCGCAATTCGCCCAATGTCTGTCTTGAAGTAAATGTAATCGCAGCAGCAATATCGGGGTGATACATACCGAACTTTGCGTCTCCTGCTACCCCGTACATAGAAGCAACAAGGGATTTTGTTGCGAATTGGAGAGCGTCGTATCTCTTATTCTCCATCTCGGTTTCCGATTCTTTCATCTTCTTCTTGTATATGTTGCGAAGTTCAGTCATTTTATCCATCTGTCTGCATAATAGACCCTTCTTATCCATACTGAATTTGATACCATTACCGCAGTCTTCCCCTTCTTCATCGAGAGTAGTCCAACAAATACCGTATTTATCCACATTACTGTGATACATGGCTCTCACATCGAATATCCCTATATTCTTATAGACTCCCGCTTGCGGTTTCATTATCTCCGCACCTTCATATTCCACCTTCCCAAACTGCGGTTTAGTAGGAATCTTTCTATCAAAGTCCTTATCTCTCATACTTAGATAGGTGAACATCTTTGTGATAAATGGTGTGCTTCTAATATCGCAACCTACAATATGTTGTAGAGCAGTATAATATCCGAGAGCATCAACCAAATCATTTAGTCTCGGTAGCAAATCAACATCTTGTCTTGCGTAATCAAGATATGTTCCAAAGTCTGTGTAGTATGTATCGTGACCATCTTCAAGAGGAAGTTTCTTGTCTTTTAGACAATGCAAAGAAACTGCATCGAGACCCATAGAAGGTAATTGACCGTTCTTCATAACCCACAGTTTGCTAAACGCAATCATCAAGTCTATGACATTTATCCCTACTATGGGCTGACCCCAATCACCGAACTCATAACGCACTCTCCTCATAGGAGAGAGCATTCTCACATCTAAGTTATTGTGTTTGAATCTCTTGAATAACTGCTGACAATCTGCATTGACTACATTCCAACCCGTCAATATATCGGGGTCATGCGAATTGAGTAATTTAGCAAATGCCGATAACATCTCGGATTCGTTGTTGAAAGCCTTGAATGAACGCCCGTCTGTTTCGCAAGCCTCATCACCATAGGGGTGATTCTTACAAGGTATGCTTGTGTAATTACCTGCCTCATAATCTTCATGTGTAAAGAAAACAAACTCGCCCTTGATAGAATCACGCACTACAATTATAGTTATCTCGCCACCATCAATCTTCCATTCCATATCGAAGAACCAAACCCTATGTTCGTACTTAGGGCATTCAAATTCGCTATCAACAAGAACTCTATTGGTGAAGGGGATATTACCTTCCCATGTTGATGTGTCGGGGTTGCTACTGCGAAACTCCGACAAATCTTGCGTTGTGCCGAAAAATACTTTCTTTATGTCCTCTCCGTATAGACCTGTAAAACCACTTTCGGTTTCAAGGGGGATAACATCAATATGTTCTTCGACATATAGGTAGGGTCTATGGCCTGTGATTTTGGTTGTCTGCCTCTTGCCTTCGCTATCTCTATGCCTTACAATGACTGTGCTTCCTCTTCCTCTCTCAACAATCATTACAAACACCACATCTCGTATTCTTTCATATCAAGATGCAATTTAGTAAATAGTTCATCATTATGTGCTATCGGTTCATAACCGAGACTAACGACAACATCTCTTAGTCTCTCCGTTGGAGTCTTACCAAAAGGATTTAAGATAGCCACAATAGGAACGCTTAACTTTTTGATTTGCTCATTCCTTTCCTTTAACAACTCTTTGTGAAACCCGTTGCCTCTAAACTCTAACTTAACATAGGTGTTGCCAACAAATACGAAACTTAGTTTATTGTGTGCATCATATACAAGTGTAGCCGTAGTATAACCTACGGGGTAATCATCAACCATAAGGACATAGTATATTGCATCGTTGTATATTTGAGGATAACCCCTCTCATGCGCTCTTACTAAGCCTTCTCCTACCCAATTATGTTCTAAGTCTGTATATGTCCATCCTTTTGAAATTCTCCACTCCATGAGTATTAATAGGTATGAAGACCTTATAAATCCGCCTCACAACCAATCAATACCTTCCTTCTTAGGAAGTGCCTCAAATCTCTCTTTCATTCTCTCGGCTGACTCTTCATATAACTCAACCATAGTCGAGTTGCGATTATTTAACGATGCTGCTACTCCGGTAGTTCCCGAACCTGCGAAAGGGTCGAGAACCCAATCCCCTTCTTCTGTGCTTGCTAACAAACACTTCTCCGGAAGTTCCAATGGAAACGGTGCTTCGTGTCCGTTATTAGCAGGGGTCATATCCCACACAGTAAATAGATTCGCAGGTTCATAGAAGTAATCTTTGTTTTTAGCAAACATAAATATTCTTTCATGTTTAGGAATAGGTCTTTTGATGTATGCTTCCGGTTGAGGATATGCTTTACTTTTATTCCAAATTATTTCACTTCGCAAAATCCAACCATCTTCCTGCAAAGCAAGTGCTACAAGCCAACCAACACCGAGTAGATTCTTAGGTGGGAGGTTTGCTACATTTCTCGCACCCCACTTGTTCTTTGAAGATTTGATTCCGCCTTCTTTGTAGTCCGAACCTGCGCCACCACTACCGTTATAACAATCTCCTATGTTTAACCATAGTGTGCCGTCGTCTGTTAGACTATCTCGCACCTTCCTAAATATATTTACCATACTGTCAATGTATTCATCAAGGGTCTGCGATTTCCCTATTTCGGCATCATCATCCCCATAAGAACGCATACCAAAATAAGGAGGGCTTGTAATACAAGAGCGATATAGATTAGTTGGTAAGGTGACTTCCATTATATCTCCGACTACTATTTCATTCAAGCGAAGTCCTCCTGTATTGTTTTGTGTCTTTCCATTTTGGAGAGGATAACTTCTCTATATAACCCCATCTTTCTATTAATCTTAGAGCATGACCGCACATATCAACGGTCATACCTGCTCTAAATCGCACAATATCTAAACTTCTCTTTAGAACATCGTTAGCGGAAATCAATTCATCTTCTTCCATCTGCAAGACGATATACATAACTGCTATCTTTCTGTGCAATTTGCGAAGACTCATCACATTACCCATCTTGGATAGTGTGTTTATCAAATCATCGTGATTTAGTGCTACTGCCCGACTGTATATATTCTTGAGTCTGCGAGGATTATTCTCGGCAATCTCTTGCGACCACTCGGACAGATTAATAGGCATCACAAAACTCCTCTTTGGAAGAGAAAGCCACCTGCGAATCGCAATAGTATGCTCATACCTTGACCATATTCTGCAAAGTTAATAAAGTGGATTGTCAGTAGGTTTCCGTAATCAATATTCTCAAGACCGCCTTCAAACAAGCAAGGCTCAATGTCTAAGTCTTTATCTATCTCGCAAAGATAGGTAGTAGTTTCGCCTTTGGTATCTTGTCCTACTCTCAAGAACAAAGAGTCACCATCACTATACAATTCAAAGCGATTTACTTTCTGCGAATTTACAGAACCGCTTTCAATAGCATCTTTGAATACGATAGGGTCAAGTCCAACAGTCGAGGCTGACGGCGAAATAACTTCACCATTCGCAGTAATATATGTATTTCCGTCTATACTTTCTGCTCTCTCTTCCGATTTTAAAGACCACTCAAGAATAGTATCTGTTGTATGTGGGAAAGCCTTTGCTCTCTTATCTGCCGTAAGTGTGGTAGTCTTTGAGTTAGACTTGACTCGCAATTTATCATCATCCTGTGTCAAGGTGATTTTGCCTTTATGCTTTGAGAGGACACCGAGAAGCATGTCAATGTCGGGAACAATTATACTTTCGTCTCCATCATCATTAATGTTGCCTTTCACACTAAACTCCGATAGACTTGTCTTTCCATCTCTAACAATCATGGTAGTCTCTAATTTGATAGCACTTCTGCTATGCAAAACGCAACCTTTAACTTGATTAATGGGCTTCCCATTAATGGTGCATTTCCTTTGTGTGTTCTTCAATAACTTTACCAATTGTGCCTTCTCTATCGTTGTTGCCATGTATCTTCAACCTCCCCATGTTCATATAAATCCAATGTAAGGTTTCTACCTTTCAGTATCTTATTGCAGTAGGAACAGTTAGATTCTTCTCCTTCGACATGCTCATGCTTGCCAAACTGCGATACTCCCCTACACAGAAAATAAGTGTAGTCGTCTTTTACTACCACACCATAATGAGTGTTCTTCTTGCGCCTACCCTCTCGGACAAGCCTAATTTTTAGAGGCAGGGTTTCACCCCCACGACAAGAAAGGGTAGCCCGACCACTTCGCTTTACGGTCTTTGACCTCTAATATAGTGTGAGTAGTTCCGAGTTCTTCTTGATTAAAGCCTTTCATCTCTTCAATACTTGCTCGTATCTCCCATGAACCTTCTTTCATATTCGGGTCAGCCTTAACACCTGCTGCGATATCACCTTTCTTGGTGTATCTTGCGAGGAATATCTGCTGCGAAAACAATCGCATAGTTCCCTTCTCCCAATCCGGAACTTCTCCGACTTTCATCAAGCCCTTCTGTCCGTTGCCCAAATCTGCGAATTGCCTCACATCTTTTAGGTGGAAGGTAAAGAATACTGCATCAACTGGTAATTGATGTGCGCGATTCATTACATCACGGAACAATTGATTGCGAACTCTCCATTCTGCTTGATTGAATCTATCACCATCTTCGACATTGATAGGATTTTTACTGCGATTCATTAGAACATAGGTCATAGCCTGTTCGCACCACTTTAAGAAAGTGGAACAACCGTCAATGATAACTGCGCCTATCTCGCCTTGTTTCGCTTGCTCTCCTATAATCTTGATGAAGAAACCCATCTTATCAACAAGAGCAACCCAATCAGTAGTATTATCTTCTTTGAAGATAGAAGCATCGGTCTCATCAAATATTGGAATGACTCTAATGTTCTCGTCGTGTGCATAGTCGTGTGCGATTGTTTGAACTGCTGAATTGTCAATATCGAGAATGATAATAGTCTTATCTTTACCTAAAAACTCTCTTGCGATAGATACCGCAGAACCCGTTTTAGCCGTATTCTCTTTACCCGTCAAAGACATTCTAATAGGGGAATTGGTAGTTCGCTTTCTTGCGAACATTTCCCTATAATGCTCTATACCAAAGACATTCTCTTCGACCTTTTCTTCTTTCTTTGCGTTACTCCCCCATGTCATCTAAATCACTCCCAATCGTCGTCTTCTTCACCATACGCTTCATCGAGGGTCGCTTGATGCGAACCAAGAGATTCAATACAATGCCATCCTGTAATAGCAAGTCTTCCGTCGCCTTCTCTTCCTATGTATGGTTGTCCTACAACCGCTAAGATAGAGCCTATACCAAAGTCCACTTTGGTTTCTTCTTCTGCGTTCACATATAGGTCAAGCGGAGGAGACATACTCGTTAAGTCTAAGTCTGCAAGAGCCATGATGTAGCCACCTTTCTCTCTTGGGTCAATGTGTGCGACTTCCATGACAATACATGCAAGAGCATCCCACTTTTCTTTATCGTTAAGAGTATTAACATACTCTTCAATAGAATCAAGACCATCTAATACCTTCATATTATCTGCGATAATACCTTTACCTTCGGAATCCAAAGGTGCATAAGGGAATATGTTTGCGACTTCACTTTCAAGAGTATAGTGCGAAACACCCGCCTTAGCGTATGCTTTGCCATTCTTCGATAGATTCGCAGGTATTCTTAGAGGCATGAAGGTAGGGTAATTTACCTTAGCCAAGTCTCCTCTAAATGCGAAAGGAATAACTTGAATGCCGTCTTCACCTTGCTTTCTACCTACAAATGTGCAGGTTCTTTCAAGGTCTTGCGTTGCCCTTGCCTTTCCGTATGCGTAGTTAGGAGAGCCGGATGGGTATGTAGGAGAACTCTTATTCTCAATACATACGAAGAAACCCGTTCCATCCCCTATGTCTGTCGCTTGTTTTGGCAAGGAACTTCCATTCATAGAATCAAAACCTTCTGCGAAAGGTTGTTTGTTTGTCAAAGACGGATTGTGGATAATTTCATATCCCCCCGCATCATCATGTAGGTATAGGGTGATTAGACCCTGTGCTACAAGTGCCTTTCTTGCTTCTTCGTTCAATGTTCCCATCAAGTTCTTGTATTTGTTGTAGAATACTTTGCCCCAATCTTTGTATCTCGGACTGCTAATGAACATACCTTCAAGCATAATACAACCACTACGGGATAGTTTTGCTTTTGTCGCTCTCATTTCTGCTGCACCCATTCTTAATGTCTTTGTGTGCATGTCCTCCTCGGTGACACCCGCTTTTAGAAGGGAAGCACCTTCTCTCTCCATTAGAGAGTTATGTTTTTGCTTCAATTCATTTACGGAACACCCGATGTTTTTTGCTATTCTTTCATACATATTTTCGTCTATCATATTTCTTCGCCTCACTTTGCTTGTATTTTGTCCTAAACTCCCATGTCCTTATTAACCAACCGATGCCAACAATTTACAATAATTCCATGATACAATCACTTCATCAACACCCATGAGTATATCTCTCTCACTTGTGATTGAAGCATCTATCACTTTCATTTTTGCTTCTGTGCTTACGCCCGATTCGACGGCATAATCAAGAACAGTCTTGATTGTCTGTCTCAAAGGCATGGACTCTATCATCTTATGTGCGGATTCAACCGCCTTTGCTTTACACGCAGTCTTTAGAAAAGACTTGCTATTGAAATTTGAATCACCGAGAATAGAGATATATTTTTCTTTATTGGGGTGAACTGAATAGGATTGTAGGCAGGATATTGCGTTTCGCAAATCACCTTCATGTCTCTTTGCTATACTCTTCAAATGTTCCGACTCAATAGCAAGCAATTCTTCTGTTGCTATCATGTTAAGTGCATGATACATATCGCCAAATCGTATAGGTGAGAAATTTCTCACTTGACACCTTGATTGAAGCCAACGACTTACTTTACCCAAGTCGTTGCATGTGAGTATGAAATAACAAGTCGCATTTTCAATAACGCCTTTGAGGGCATCTTGCGCTTGTATAGTTAGGCGGTCTGCTTCATCAAGCAGTATGATGGTCTCCCATCTTCCACTTTGCGATAATGGAATCAAATCTTCTTCAACAAACTCAATGCCTCTTTGTCTCTTTGAGGAAGCATTGAAGATGTGTAATTGGAAATCTAACTCTTTTGCTAATAGATGTGCCGCAGTTGTCTTTCCCGTTCCTGCTTCGGGGGAATGAAACAAATAATGTTGCATATTGTCTTTTGTTAAATTTGACAATTCTTCTCTTAGGATAGGTTGCCCTACAAACCTATCCCATGAGTCGGGTCTGTGTTTGCTAAACCATAGACTCATTGTGTTGCCTCCATTTCATCTTTGTAGTATTGAGCCATTTCCTCAAGCCATAGTTCTTCATAACACTCTTTGCATGTCTCATTCATCTCGGTTGCGATTGCATCATCACACATTCTGCATAGTCCAAGACCCTTCCTTTTTATGACCCACTTCATAGTCTTCTTGCTAATCTTTTCAATCAAACCCATTTACATGCCCCCTGCTAATCAAAAAGTCTTGGACTACATCCTTTACCTGCACGAACATACCGTGTGGGCTTCTACCGCTACTGTCAATTACCATGCACCTTGAGCGATTTGCTAAATGGTCATCTAATGCTACCATGTTTTCGCTTGCATGTTGTAGATGCAAGTCTTCTGCACCACGCTCAATCAGTGTGTTTGTATCTGCATGTATGCGAATAATCATACCGCCATTTGACAATACATCTTCTGCCTCGTTGATGTGTCTTACATCATCAACAATAGCGAACTTCATTCCCTTTTCCTGTGCATACTTGCGAAGACGCAAGACCCAATAATCAACATCTTCCATGTCTCTTCTTGCTTGACCCCATGCCTGTAATAGAGGTCTCGTCTTGGATTTGTCTAAATCTTCAAGGTTATCCCACATGAAGCGCGCTTCATTCTTTCGCATCTTCGGGAAGAACGCCTGTGCTACTTCCATACGCAAAGACTCCGCATAGGATAGAATAGGTAGGTTGTATCTCGTTGCGAGTGTTAGAGCAAGTGTGGATTTACCGGACTTCATGTTGCCCGCTATACCTATGAGTATAGTTTCAGTCATTCTTCTTCACTCCTTAGACCTGCTTCCAATACCTCTTTTGCTTTACCTGCGTAGCCTCTCTCTATGTGTAATGTGGCCGTTATTATAGTTGCCTTTAGTGCATATACCCTATCAAGTAAATCAGTCACTATTTCCATTACTCCATCTTGTTCTTCCTCATGTTTCTTCCTATACAATTTGCTCATATCCATTCCTCCATATTTTTCTCTTTGAGACATTCAGTCCTCTTCCGTGATTTCTGCGCCTCGCTCATATTGCCGATAGACTTCTCCTTAATAGTCTTAACCTTCTTGGTCTTACTCAAGAAACTAAGTCCTTCGGGAAAACATATCTCACAGGGCTTCATAGCGAGTGCGGTCTTGTCAGTAATCATGCCGTAGTCATAAATGTCAGCCCCGCATTTGTAGGTCTTTGACATTGAGACTCTTGCATGGAGTTTTCTGTCGGCCATGTTTGACGATAAAGGACAAGTCGTTATAAATCAGTCGGTTGCCGTCTTTGGCATACGAGACATTCAGCCCATCTGTCCTTTATCAATCGCATCTGTCCACAAGAAACACATCTTGAGGAGAGTTGTTTTTGTTTGTTTGTCATTGTTGAGTAGGGTCTTGTGTATAACAAATCTTCTTTATTGTGTATAATTTCATCGTTAATAGCATAGACTACATTCTTAGTCTTAATACCATTCCCAACATCAACCATCTCAAAACCGTCTTGTTTAATCTGCAAGTTCTTAGATAGCATAGCAGTTAAACTTGAGTCGTTTGGTAGAGAACGGAACTCGCCTTCTGCTAATAATATAGAGGCCATTTCGATACGCGTCATTCTCCCTTTCTCAAAGAGTATTTCCGCTACTCTCCTTCTTATACGAGAGTTATTACGCGCCATCACCTATCTCTAAGTCGCAAGAGTATTTATTCATTCCGATAGATAACCTAAAAACGCAAGGTTAGCATCACCTTCCCCATCACCCACATTCTCACCATCTAATTTATTCGATTTAGGATTAATCCACAAAATCATGTATTGAGCAAAACCTTCCTTGAAAGGAGTTGCTAAAAGCAACAATACAATAGAGCATAGAGCATCAATCATATCCAACCCATCTCCTTCTGTTTGCGTTTCTTTGCTTTCTTGGGAAGAGTATCTTTTGCTACTGAACGAATCTCATTAGATACCTTAGTATCTCCAAGTATTATTTCATCTCTATACATATCGCTTTCTCTAAATCCGTAAGGCAGTATATCCTCCTCCTCCTTGCGTTTTTTCGCAGGATACGAAGGTCTCGCAACAACATTACATCCAAATGTTATTGCTGCCATTTGATAATAATTAGGACACCACTTGAATGACTTAGCAAGCAGTCTCCATAGTTCTATGTCTTTGTGATTCTCTCGCAAGAAGGATAACATTAGTGGAATGGGAACATCCTTTGCTAAAGCCCATGCTCTATTCTTGTTATCCCATTTGAGAACTGCTTGTATAGCGGGCATATAATCAATCTTGCTATTCTTGATTGACTTATCGTAAATGACATTGTCATGTTTAATCTTTGGTGGATTGTTGCATACTATCACTAAACGATACGCAACATAATCAAGCCACGACATACATTCCTCCTTTGTCATGCGAGGCATGTGTGCTATGACTGTCAAATCTTTGGTTGTAGGGGAACAAATTATTCCTTCACCCTCAACATACTCGCCCTGTTTATACGGCGAAGCATCATGCGTAAAAATGACGACTCCCATCATCTTCACCCTCTATGCGAGAGAACTCTAAAACTCCTCTCGTTGTTTTTCTTCCTATCAATTGTCCTCTCGCTTCCATAATACGAAGCCAACGCGATACTGCATATACATTCACAGACATTGTCTTCTGCGGTAATTCTTGCATTACCTTTGGTAATAATTGGTCTGCCGTGAACCATTCGCTCAAATCCCAACTTTGGACTGCTGCACGAATAGCAGGTTCTCTATATGCTTTATTGGGCATAATTATACCCCTTCTCAAAGATATAACAATCTTCGCATAAACATTCCCCTGCAAGCCACTTTGTTTCTTCATTTTCCATTTCCATTCCACATGAACTACAATCCATACTCTACTCCTCCTCCACTATCTCTATAAACGAATCGTTCATATAAACCCACCGTTCAAACCTTTGCATTTGACTTTTAGATAAGTTCCACATATCCCCAACAACCTTCTTTTGAACGGGATAACGACCTGCATACCACTTTACACCATCTAATGTCAAGATGGCTATTAGACCATCTTCATACATCTTACGAGCAATCTTGGGATATTCTGTCTGTGGTATCGGCCTCGCAATCAATTGATTGAAATGCGGTCTCCACTTGACAGGTTCTCCGGCAGTCATTCTCTCACCACTCTCATATATCCGCAGTATTTACGCTTGCCGTCTGTGTAAGTTCTACACGAAGCGTATCTAACTCTTGCTTCACGACCACAATTAGAGCATCTTCGCAAATTATTAGTAGGCATGGAATAACCCATACCTCCCTTATCTTCACCATAGGAAATGCCCATCACACTTCCTCCCATGTAGTGTCTATGTATGTAGGTTCTTTCAAAGCACCTACTCGCAATTCTATTTGATTTAGCAAAGTGGGTTCGGCTCTAAGAACATCAACGAGGATTCCCATCACACCATTTACTTGTTGTTGTGCTAACAACAACTGCGAATCAACACCTATCTCTTGCTTCAATGTTCCTATGAGTTTGAGACTTGTGTTTGCTTGACCTACTAATCGAGTAGCATTAGCAATCCATTCTGCGTTTATTCCTTCTGCATCTTTCTGTTCTTCCCATTCATCCAACCAACGCTCTATTCTGCTAAAGACATTTTCTGCCATTTCCAAAGTGCTAATCGCTTCTTTGCGAGTAGCCTCAACCTCTTTCGCTTCTTGCGGGTCGTATGTCATGTGTCCTTGCATGTGGGTTTCAGTAGTACCATCTTCCCAACCATTAGTTGTATCAAGATAAGCAGGAGTCATATTACCCATGAATATTTGCGTTTCTAATTCCTTTTTTTGTGAGTGATTACACAAAGGACATTCGGGGGATTCAAGAACCCACTTCAAAGCCTGTATTACTTTAGGGTCTTCTTCGTATTTTATTCTCTCTTCAACCAACCATTTACTCTTCATCTCTCAACCTCCACATCTTCTGCTTGGCTTGCCATTTACCAATCTCATGCTTACTTCCTTTCTCTTCGTATTCACCTATGAATCTATCATCACGCATCAATATCTGCGTTGCACTCATAACATTTTCCGGCTTGCTCTTATGACACCCTGCCGATAACCATAATGTGCGAGTATAAGAAGAACCATGTTGCTTAATATAATCAACGCACTTCTCTCTCCATCTTTGGTAGTGTGTCTTTTTACTCGGCATCTTCGTCTTTCCTCCTATCTCTTACCTTCCAATAGGAACACTTGCGAGTACCCGACCATTCTGTGCCTTCGTGCATAATCACTTCTTCAAACCTATCGTCGCCTCTCAATATGACAGTTATGCCCCTTGTTCTTGGTGCGAGTTTAGACATAACATTACCTCTTCTACTCTTAACCAAGAAAGGCAAGTCAGTAGCCTTAGCAATCCCCAATTCGCATTCTTTCAAATATCTATACGCTGCATCTTTCCATACTTTGTGTTTCTTTCCCATGTTTAACCACCCCAATTTACATTGTCGCTTTTCAAGTCCGGCATACCGAACCTACATACTACGCCCCTTCGACCTCTTCCTTCTTTGCGAGGAGTGAACTCTCCAAACCATATTTGTTGCTTTAGATTTTCGTCAATCCATCTCTTCGCAGACTGATAATCATTGTTAGTGATTAGTTTAGCAACATCTTTAATCAATGTTGAACGAGGAACATCTTTATCCCAAAATGTAGTCTTAATCAAATGCACATCTTCATCCATAACATTACGACGCATTCGCAGACATTGTTCTAACAATGTCTCCAATCTTTTATCCATCTGCACATCAAGGATTCCACCTTCCCATTCACCTTTCATCATGTGATAACCAATAGCAAGTCTTCGGAACAAGTCACTCTCAAAAGAACGCACCGATTCCTTCATTACCCAATCTTGAAACTCTTGCGAGAACTTAACTCCCTTCGGGGGATTCATTACAATATCCATCTGCCTGTCTATGAACCATGCTCGCATGTCAATAATCTCACTTGCTAAATATGCCCTCTCTTCGGGAGGCATAGACGCTTGCTTGTTCTGTGCCTCTTTGTATAGACGCTCTTTTTCTGCATCCATTAGAATATCAATAATGAAGAACCTTCGGTCAAGACCGGACTCCAAATCCATACGACCATGTTGCGTTCCTCCCCATACCGTATATCGAGTATTGTATTTTACCCATCCGTCTCTCATACCTTTGTTCACACGACCACTATCAAGGGAAGTCAATAATTGATTCTTCATATCTATACTGTGGTCTTTCTTATTCGCATCGGAGACCGATGAAAATTCTTCAAAACATAGGAAGCCACCGCATAACTCTCTTGCGAGTGGCCTACCTATTATCTGCCCTTCGTCATTCACAGAACCAAACATACCTGCCTCCGTGATAGAGTTTGAGCCAATCATTGTGCGAAAACCTATACCATTGAAACCTTCGGTATTCCATAGAAGACCTGTGTATTCAGCACAGAACAAATCAATCAATACATTCTTTCCCGAACCCTTAGCACCACGCATGATAATGTGTATTCTTGTATCTGCAATTCTTGATGATGGAGTGTATATTGGATATTCGCTATGTCTTAGAGGACAGTCTGCGATTACAAAGCGATAGCCTTCTTCACCCTCTCTTGGTGCGAAGTCACACATGCTACACTTATTGACGGTGTTAAACAAGTGTGCGCCAATACTACATAGGAATACGGGAACTTTATCTTCCATATCTATGATATAGTTTCTATCGCAAAAGTCAAGGACTCTATCGAAAATATCCATCTCATCATATTTCATTGTCATTTTAATCACCCGAACATTCCATTTGCATTTATGTCTCTCTTGTTTTTAGTCTTCATTCTCGCCACTACTTCTCCCGCCATCTTCGCTGCCTCATTTGCTTCGGAGGAAGCCCTATCATAAATACCCTTCGACCTTTTTATAGCACCAACGGTATTATATCCGTTCTTTTTGAGTAAGCCCAAAGCCTCTCTAATGTGGCTATCATCATAAGGTAGGCTCTCCATTCTTGCGCCGTGAGAAGGAATAATTAGTATCTTTGCACCTGCGCTTTCAACGCTGAACATGAAAGCAGGTAGCCAACCCCATAGAGGTTGAAGGGAGTTATATGCTTCTTCTCCGCCAATATCTTCACCCTTTACAATAACGCAGGAATCAATTTCTTCTTCCATCATCCTATCAAAGGAATCGCTTGTTAATACAAAGAAGTCTTTGACTCCAAGATTGACAAGCATCTTTGCTACATCTCTCGCAGGGGGATAGTTGAATAGCCATGCGTTTTTCTGTTGGCCTATATCCTTACTTATGTGTGCGGGTGTTAATACTTCAACGATTAGGCAATTACCATTTCTATATATCGCCCAACCTGTGAATCCTACTTCAAGGAAGGTATGCGGGCTTGAGTGTATGTGTTTGCTCGTCATATACCCTATCGGTTCGTTCTCCTTTACCATAGATGCACCCACTACCGCAGGTATGTGGTCTGTGCCTACTGCATCGTATAGTATGGCTTGAGTGATGCCTTTAGGCTCACCATCAAACCATACAAAGTCTGTCTCGTTTATTGTCTGTATCTCTCCCATGTATATACCTCATGTTGCTAAGACCTTATGAATCCCATTACTTTCAAGACCATAGAAATAATTAAAAAAAATTAAATCAAATGACTGAATGCGATTTTAAATTATTCTTTTTTCTTTCTTAAGAGTTAATCCTCTATTTATTAAATAAATAATAGTCGGACTTAAGTTTAATCTCTTAGGAAATATTACAAAATAAAATCAACAGGCTCGCAGTCTTGCGTTTATTTTTTTCTTAATTCTTTCCTCCGATTTGAAAGATATATCTATCATACTCAAGACGGTCTCTTTCGCGTGAATACATACCTACCCTATCCTTGTTGGATAATGTGTTGCTAATATCGTATGCTATCTCCGCCATGTGGAAAGACATTCTCGTTATGTAGTTATTCATATCTTTGAACCCATCCATTTCGGGATTCCAATAACACTTTTGGGGCGCGATTCTATAATCTGCACCACAATTTGCGTGTATTATTGTTGAAACTCGCCATGTTTTGACTTTTATCTCTTGGACTATACATAACTGTGGGTGTTCGCCATATATGTAAGAAGGGCATCTTGTTCGCAAATCCTTGTTATTAAAAGGTAGTAGCATTTTTGCTATGCACCCTTCCGGTTTCCAACGCCAGCCCTCTTCTACCATAGTGCAATCGTGAACGGTAGAGGCTATGTGTGCCTCTATCTTCCGCTTGGGTCGTGTATTAGGAATGACAAATTTCTTTTTGTCATAATTAAAACAAATCCATTCAACCTGCGATTCATCTATTAGAGCCTGTATTTCCTTGTCGAAAGTATGAGGCAAGTCTAACTTGCCAAGCATACCTGCTTGTATCTGTGTGCGATACATATTCGGCTGAATCACATCTAAGAACTCCCATATAGCATCGTAGCCGTCAAGCACTACATCGAACTCGTCTATACGCAAGTGTAGATATGGATTGAATCTTCTACCTTTGGAGGTCTTTCTAAGAGCAATAAAATCTTCAACCACAATATGTTTTGGTTGCGATAATATGTATGCCCCTTCATACCTAAACGGTTGCATTACCCTCACCTGTGGCCTTGAGAATCCTCTCAAGTAGGAAGTCAGCCGTTGGGTCATGCCCTGCGATTCTTAGCAATCGTATAGCGTCAAGTGCTACATTCAATACTTCTTCGTGGTTAATCATTCCCATTCACCCGTCATATACTTGCATTCTGTAATATATTTAGCAATCAATCGCAGTTTATCTTTAGAACAAGACCACAAGAAGGGCATCATACCTGCTTGGAATAACGCCCACTTCCCATCAACATAGGAATCTTCGGACTTTGGGAAGAGAAGTTTCTTGAAACTTTGTTTATTCAGCCTGTTGAGGTATTTCGCATCTTCTGTTGCTTGTAGCAAAATATTCATAGTAGTGGTTTCTTTTTCTATCATCCAATTCCACTCCGGTTTCACTCTTCTTCCTCTCCTATCTTTTTCCACTCTTGAAAACCATCGTTTAGATACTCTAACATATAGTAATCGCAATTATCAACAAACTCAATCTTACGGGCATATCTCCCATCGGGAAGTATGCAAGTGCCGGATTGCATTACTGCATACCACACACCATCCGGTGCAAGCATTGTATCAACTACGGGTATGTTGTATAAACTCAATTCAATCCCTCCACTTGCGATATTAAGTCTTTCAAGGTCGTCTCAAGAGTATCTTGCGTTGATTCTGCATTATCCTTTACTTCCTGTATCGCCATCTCAACAGTATGGTCTAACTGCATAGCGCACAATTCGTCTAATGCAGTATTGATTTCATCAATCGCATTTAGGGCATCGTCACATGCGCTCATCAATTCATCAAGTGCTATCGCCTTATCTTTCAGTTCTTCGCAAAGTCCGTCTAAGTCTGTCATATCATTCACTCCCATAAGTGCCATACATAGGTGTATCATCCTGTTTAACACCTGTTAGCATCGTTGTTGCTTCCATTAGAGAGTATTCTCTATCATCCTCAAGTGCCTCTCCCGTATGTTCGTAGTGTATGATTACATTACCTACAAGTGGCTGAATATTTCTCCTGCTCAAGTCTAAGTATGACAAATTATATTTTGCTGCCGTTGCGATATAGTTAAAATCAAGGCCATCTATAAGCCCTTCTTGATTAACAATAATGTCTATAACATCTTGTTTAATTACTTTCATTCGCATCAAATCACCATTTGCCTTTTTCATAGAACTTACGCTATTTACAAAGAAGTTAGACTTCTTTTCAGCACCCGTATATTCTATGTAGCCACCTACAAACTCTTGCATTTCTTCAAGAGTGGGTTTTTCGTTCACTATCTTTTCTATTTCTCCGCCTGTTCTTAAGAACAACCATTTTTCTTCCATTATCTTTTCACCTTCCTGTTTTTTATCTCCAATTTACTAAGGAGTATGCCCATATTATCTTCTATCTCACGGATAGCGGGTTCTACGACCACCTTCCACGCCTCCACCTTCTCGACACCATGCTCGGTGTCTATGTAGGCTATCTCTTCGATTATTTGCGAAGCAATTTGAAGTGCCTTTATTGTGCTATTGTATTTGTATTTACGCATGTTAATCACTCCCAATACTCCTCTCCGTATGGGTCATCATCGAACTCGTCAATATCCTGTTTAGGATATTCAAAACCCATCTCTTCTTGTCTTTCTGCGATTACATTTTCGACTTCGTCTAATGTGCAGTTCTCATCGAACACACCATGAACTGCCTCTAATGCTCGCCATTGAATGCTCTCATAGTATTGTAGTAATACGGGATGTGCATCTGTCGCTAAAGCGATAGCCCCGTCTTGTTTTACAAAATGTTCCGGTGCAAGTGCTTCGCAAGTATCGGAAATGCACCTTATCAAATGACATTGTCTTCGGAATTTTCTCTTTTCTTCGGTCTCAATCGCAAGGTGTCCTTCAATCACGGATAGCGACACACCATCAGCCTGTATGTGTGGGTCGTCTAATACTATGCGACTTATCAAGAGACTTTCAAAACTTTGCACTACTTCCTGTGCATCTATGTTTTCTTTAGCAAGAATCATTCTTGCTTGCTCGTTTAATCTATGTAATTCTCTTGCGCTTCTATCCGTTAGGTGACTAAACGCACTCTTGCCTTCGTCATCGAGGAAGCCCTTGTCTATGTCTATTATACACGCCTGTTCAACCACAACCGTATGATAAAACAAATACGCCTCATCTTTGTCTGCTACATCTACTTCATTTTCTTTCCATTTGCTCATTCATATCTCTCCTGTTTTCCATTCCTTAATACGGGTCTCCCCTATTTATTTCTTTTCCTCACTATAAGCACCATTTTTGAGACGGCCAATCGCAGTATCATAATCCTTCTGCTTTATCACGCCCATATCCAAATACTCTTTTAATTTGTCTTGAATCTCAACTGTCCATCTAAAGCGAGAACGCAAACTGTGGACTAAGAAACTAAAGTCCTCATACATCTTCTGTGTATGGGCATCCCACCCATTCACTTCTTGCATGTGTTCACGAACCTGCTTTGCTGCACCTACCTTGAGACTGCGACCCAAATGCTTGACACAATGACATAGAGGGCATAGTGCTTGTATGCCTTCCAATGTCTGTATGTGTCTCACATCATCATAAGACCAAAGTTCATGTGCTTCAACGGCATGTTTGCGATTCTGCGAAAAGCCGTCTTGCTCACAAATCTCGCATTTGTGTTCGGCTTGTTCGTAAGCCCATCTTCGTAAGCGATTCCATCCCGAAGGCGGGAGAAGACTACGCAAGTTTGCACCCCATGTTCCGGTAGGAACTAACTCGGTTGTGAGTATGGGGAAGCGTATTTTGCCGTCTTTATCCTCAAATACTTTCAAACACATCACCTAAAGCATTTGCGACTTTGATTCTAATATCATCAAGACTAACATCCACAACTTCTTTAGAAGTTCTTGGTATGTAGGCTTTTTCATTGATATGTTTAGGACTCTCAATCTTTGTTCGTGTTATTCTTTTTGCGATAATCGGCGCAGTTTGTCTCTTGTGTGGCGTAGCCATAACAACAGGTATAGCACAACTACTGCATGTATATACACTTGCCTTTCGCATTGGTTCATCACATACAGGGCATTGACCTGCTATCACTCTACCCGTTAGGTTCACATGGTAATCCAAATAACTACCATTTGGGTGTTTGCACCTAACTAAGTAGTTAGGTGTGTCCGGTGTGCATTGTATGAGCAATTGCTCATAGTCATCCGGCACTTCGTTTTTCGGCTCAATTCTTCTTTCGTTTTCGTTCATAACAATTCCTCATCTCTAATAGGGGCTTCTCATATTTAATTCAATGGGTTCTCATGCCCTCCTTGCGCCCATTGTAGTGCTTTTATCACGCCTCGTAAGGCGTTATAGTTCCTTATACATTCTGCTCTCTCGAACCTTTCTTCTGCGCTACGCATGGCTATATACCACTTCTCGCACAGAATCTTAGCGTGTTCTTTCATCTTCTCTAATTCTTCCCAATCTCTAATCATTCTTCTTCACCTTTTGCCTCATTGTATCGTCTATACGCTCGCAATAAATTATTTGTGTATGCAGGGTGTGTTTTTATCGCCCACACTACAAAATCTACTGATGCTAAAATTTCTTCCTCTTTCATTATTTCCACCACCAATCGGGGGCTTTCCTGCCCTTATTCCACTTTGCGAATCTTGCTTTCTCATGCAGGTAATAGTTTCTGTATGCCATGACTGCGTCGCCTTCGACCTTGTATTCGTCGGGCATACATTGAGCGAACTCGGTCAATTCCCCTTCGGGAATCATACTCATCATGTGGAACATCTGCTCGATACCATCAGCGCAGTAATGCGATTTTCCGAATCTATTTTCGTATTCTTCGCAAAGCATGGCTGCATGGAACGCTGCCCAAATGAAATTCTCCTGCGATTCTCCAACCCAACGGGTAGCCGGATGATTGTGATACCCACCTTTGAGGGGTGTGTTTGACTTTGTCAAAGGCATCTGCTCATCCACCGCACCATGTCTTCGTAGGGCTGAACCCATCTGCTGATACAATTCGCAGACCATTTTAGGCACATGCTTATCGCAATACATCTTCGCTGACTCCGTAGGAGATTTGTCAAGGACAAATATATTCATTTAATCACCCCTCCTTTCTTCGGGTGTCAAAAAGAAATTCGCATATTCGGGGTAGTCTCTTAATATTGCCACTACTTGACTGTGCCAAACATCACGCCACCAATTATCATTCCCGCTTTGCATGAGGCTGAAATACGCTCGTATAATAGTATCAAACTCGTCTTTTGTTATCATTCTTCTTCACCTTCCCAATTGTCAGTTATCTTTGCGAACTGTTCCATAAATTCTTTATGGGAATGTAATTCTCTTAGTTCCGATAGGATTATGGAAGTTATACTTCTCAACACACCTACCTCATAGGGTCGCCCATCTAAATCTTCGATTACATCACCTGCCTCTAAGATATCGCATATCTCGGTTAGTATTTGTTCATACAAATCGTCTTGCTTCATTCTTCCTCACTCCTTGCTAATGCGTCAATCAACATCTGTATGTGTTCGGAGTCATCACTATCTCCGAGAAACGCAGTATCGAATTTATCCTCCCATTGTGTTATGATTATATTCGCCTGTATTCTTCTTTTCTCTCTCGCATCTTTAACTGCTTTCATTAATTTTTTTGCTATTCCTTTCATGCTCTCGCCTCCATCATTTTCTTTATCCTGTATGCAACCACTAATTCATTACATGAATCGCAGACTCTACCATCAACCAAAGGTTGTCCGTTGTGTCCTTCATCCCAATACATGACGCGCTCTCCGTCGTCATTGGTGTAGTAGTGTTTGTCAATTATGCCAAAGCATAAATCGCATATTTTTTCTTCGCTCATTCTTCTTCATCTCCAAATAATTCTTCGTAGCCGTAGCCATTCTCATAATCTTCTCGCAAAGCACTTTCATAATCAGCCATACCTACCATATACGCTATGTGGTCTAACCGTTGTAATGCGATTGACGGCAGGTATTCATAACCTGCAATCTTCACAGTCGGGTAGCATTCGTCTAACATATCAGCATACATTTCTTCTAACAATCTCATATTCATTCTATCACTTCTCCTAAAGCATCTCGCAACAATTCCTTGACCTGTGCCGTAGTCATGGACTTGCCACCACCACGCTCACCCCATGACCTGTGCATAGGTTGGTTGTCGGAGTAGCCTTTGGCTACCGTTCTGTTGCGAGAATCTTTTGCACCATGCCAAGTGGCAGTAGTGGTGCGAACCTTGTTCCCTACGGGGCTTCGGCTTCTTTGTCTTTTGTAAGCATTCTGCTTCTTCATGTATTCTTTGTGTGCCTCATCATTATAGTATGGTATGCCTCTAATCACTTGTGATTCGGGGTAGTCATCAATGTGCGTTATCTTCATAGCGCAAACCATCTTCAAGTCGTGGTCTTTGTAAAAGACTACATGGTGATACCCGCCACCATTCATGTTTATCTCCCATAGTATAGGGCTGCCTTTATCATCATTGAAAATCTCAATGTTCTTCATTTGTCCGTTTTCATCATATCCTGTCATCATTCATCACCTGCATATATTACAATTAAATAGGGGGTTTCGGTATTTAACATTTTACTCCACTCTCCTGTCGCACATACATTCGCTACGCCACTCGCCACACCCATTACATAGGCGAGCCTTTGCATATCCAAGTGCCTCGCTTATCCGTGAGCGTATTGCACCCTCAAGTTTAACATTTTTTGGTAGGCAATCTAATGCCAATCGCAAGTATTTGCGAATATAATAACCTCCGGTAGGAGGTTGATTTTGGTTGATTTTGGTTGATTCGCTGATTACATCAGCCGTGAATGCGTTGCTCATGAGAATAACCCCCTACTTGGGTTATTGACATAACAAGTTATGCAATCACCGTTATGGTGGTCGTAGTCATAATGCACTTTCCCACCGCAGGTATAACATTTGAGGGGTGTTGCGAGTATATGAGGAACACAACGGCAGTTATTAGCCTTGCATTTTTCGGGGTTCATGTATCTCTCGGCACAATAATTTGGGTCTTTATTTTCCATATTTATTCCTCCTGTATATTACCGCACAAAGCACAAACCCATGCTTCATACCATCCGGTATGAGGTTCTTTTTTGCTACAGTGTATTACTTCTATAGTCATATCTGCTTCGCAACAGACCTTTACTTTAACCCCATACTCGTTAATCCTTTCATCATCACCTAATACGGGCAGACCTAATACACGGAAAATGTCCTTGAAAATTGGATGGGTCATTCTTCCTCATCCTCCTCGTCGCAAACAAGACAATAATACCCGCCTTCTCCGTCATGGTCGCAGTCTTCCCCACATTCAGCGCATACATCTTCACAAGTGCAATCATCTTCGGGGAAATCGCAGTCTTCGCAAATTTCACCTTCAACATCATCATCAAGATGATGATATACTGTGGTGGTGCAGTCGCATAATTGGCATCGTAATTCTATTACTACCATGCCGTCGCCTGTCTCCGGATAATACTCCGTATCAAAATCATGTACGCATTCCTTCGGCTTATAGCCGGACTTCTTTTCTGTTCTCAAATCTTCATCCTTTACGCTCATTCTTCTTCACCTTCCTTTGCGAACTCTTCGATAAAGTCTTTGACTTTGCCAATATCTACTGTGCCTTCGCCCCATGCCTCATTACATCTGTGGGCTATCTTCAACAGTATGTTGGGGTCATAATCGCAAGAAACGGCATCAATGAAACAACCTGTTAGGCCACCATTACTTTGAGCGCAACCATAGCCTATCATGTGCAACATGGTAATCATCTCCTCATCATTCATTTAATACTCCCTCCTTCCGGAGTGAGGCAAATCGCAATCTTTAATCTCCCATACCATAGGTATGCTATCTAATTCTGCTACGCTGAAATAGCCCCATTCGGGGTATGTGCCTTGCACATACCCAAAGCATGTTCCATCGTCGTTTATCTCCGTTGCGAACCAATACCAACCGGACATTGATTCCCAACCCTTCAAAACCTTGTTTTCATCTCCGTATGCTCGGAGGTATAATTCACCATTTTTCGTTATCAATTCAGTCATTCTTCATCGTCTCCTGTTTTTCTCGGCCTTATTAGGGGGTTTTCCTACTTATAATTTCCTCATAAATTTTGAGTGCTTCTCCCACGCTTATGTAGTGTGTGTCTGCTTTCGCATGTGTGAATATGTGCCACCTGCTCGGATGCTGACCCAATGCGAGTGCGCTCATGTGTATGTAGCCATTCATCACTCATCATCCTCCGGCATAGGCTCGCCCGCACATCTTATCACGCCTTCATCATCTATTCGCTCTCTAATCCTACCTCTCAAATCATCATCCTCCGGCATAGGCTCGCCATCATTATCTTTTGTCAATCTATATTTTCGCTCTCCAATCCTACGGATTGCGCCCCATTGTTTTTCTGCAACAGTATTAGGTTCTGTGAACCCGATGCCCGTCATTTCTGTTAGAACAGAAATCGCAAAGACTAAATCTTTTGGACATAGCCCTGCTATGTAATTCATGCCTTCGGGAGTTAGCACATCATAATAATGCTGATGCAATAGTTCGCACATGACTTCTTCAATGACTGACTCTCCAAAGGAGACTCCGGTTATTTGCGATTCATCTCCGGCCATGAGTCTTATGAAAGACTCAAAATTTTGGTGGTCTTCAACATGGTTCAATAACCTTTGACCTGTCCTTGTAAAACAAGGTCTTGCTAAAAGCCACGCTTGCCTAAAGGTCTCATCTTCCCAAGCCATTCTTACTTGAGTCTCGCCTTTTACCATCAAGCCCACTCCTCTACATCTAACGCCATGTGTTTTGCGTGTTCATCACTTAGGCAAGCCATCTGTTTTACCTTGTAGCCTTCAAAGAAGGCTTCAAATTGTTCTGCGATATGAGCCGCAAAGCCCTCAATCTCCTCCACCGGAGGAGACGGGAGTATTACCAAGTGGGTTTCCTCCTCGCCTGTCTGTTCGTTCATAATGCCTATATTCCATACTTTCATATTTTTCATAATTTATCACTCCTTTTTTCAAATGTTCCATTTGAATCTAATAGTCACCCTCACCTTCTGCTTTAGCAGTCCATTTGGATATTGCTTCTTTTACATCTTCGATGCCGACTTTAATCGCTGCTTCGACGCTATGTTGTCCGTCACCTTGCCTCATTACATGAGCCTGTTGAAGCCCTATGGCTTGAGCAACATATTTTTGCGATTCTTTAGGTAGTTCTGTTGAACGACCTAATCCCCAATCAGCATCACCTTGCGCTGCCCACATTCCGAAGATACCACTTCGGAAGAACCACGCTGACCCTGCTGATGCAGCGATAGCCTCGTTAAGAGGCTCGTCGGCTGATTTCAGCATAACTGCTGCGATTGCATTCTTGTTTTCACTATTGTTATAACAATTTTTAGAGTAAGCGTAGCCCCAAACTTCGACTATGAACCCTGCCTCGCCAAGCAGTTCTGCTGCTGCGAGGGCAACTGCCGTTCTTGCGAACATGACTTCTGCTTTGATGTTAGAATTACCTCCGGTAGGAACGACTAATGCTACGGCTTCGGCAGGTGCTTGACTCTTTGTAAGAGTTCTGCGAAATCTTGAGTCTCCGTTAAGGAGACGACCTGCATTTACTTTGCCCCTGTTGTCCGACCACTTGAGCATTCTCTTCAAGGAAGAGAAGTCAATGGAATCAACCAAATCCGACATATTTTTTCTTGCTTTAGCAATCTGTTTATGGTCGTTTTCTACATAGTCTCCGACTAACGCTGCGACTTCACGACGCTTCTTGATGCCACTACCTTTTAGGTCTTCTCGACCTATCCATGAAAAGTCAGCCGAGGTATTTAGAGGGTCATAACCCTCAAAATCAGCCGATGTTAGCGAAGCGACATAGTCGCTTGATGCTTGCACAGTCTCCGCTATGCTACACCTTGTATTGATTTCATCAATAACAAAGTTGTTTATACCTTGAATGTCTGTATTATGTACCATAATAAATCACCTTGCGAATTTTTGAATAACCCCATAGGGGGTTATCAAGCAGCCCCTCCGTTTCCTGTTGCATCTTCGATGAAGGACTTATCATAGCCTATGGCTCTAAGGTCTTTTTCATTCCAATCTGCTAAAGCAGTAGTTCTCCATCGTTGCCCATTCCAACCTAAGACATGCTTTTGCTTGTAGGCAGTTTGCATGTGACGAGGACTGATTATTCTACGAATACCTGCCGAAGTTGCTTTGCTTCGCACTTCATGGAAGAAGTTCACGATTTCATCGTCTTGAATCAGTTCACGCTCAAAGGCTCTATCATAGCCCCAATGGATGACTCCTCCGGCGAACCTATTCAAGGTTGATATGTCAAGGGTTTCATTGGCTATATAGCCACTTCTGCCGCTACCTTGACCAAGTGTATTTCCTGTTGCGAGAATCCATAAATCATCGGAACGATGAACAACTGACCCGTCGGGCATTCTCCAAGTATCCCCTGCTAAAGCAGCGTTGGCTGAAATCGCAGTTCCACCAACAAGACAGGGAAATTCGTCAAAGACGAGAACTCCGCCATCACGATAAACTTTGACTATGTCACTCATCCTATGGACTTCGACTTCTCCGCCATCCTTCGGATTGATTTGTGGAATCATTCCACCGACTATGTCGGAAGGCATCATTTCATTGTGACATGAGAGGATAACGAAGTTATCATCTTGATTCAAATTTTTGTTTGCGAATCCGCCATTTTCCTTCGGAAGGTGGAGTAGGGTTCTAAATATCTGCAAAGCAGCGAATGTTTTTCCACTACCTGCTGCACCACATGAGTAAGCATTGGCTCGGATTTTTGCTAAATCCAAAGCATGTTCAAAACATGGATGAGTCAAGCCAACCTCAAGGTCTCTTGAGTCCTCTCCGAGTGGCTTAACGACCAAAGGTCGGGGTAAGGACATGGCTGAAAGTTGCGAAGCAATCTCGGTTTGGACATGGTCTTGAACCATCCCTATAAGGGAAGGTGCAACTAAACTTGCTAATACATCTCCGGCTTCGCCGGAAGCCGGAGTAGGTATAGAAACCTTAACAGGTTTAGGTTTTGGTTTTGGAGTCTCCTTTGGAGGGGTCTCTTTCTTTGGTGTCTCCTTTGGAGTCTCACGAAGTTTCATCTTACCATCTTTTTGAGATGGTACATAGTTTCTGTCGTTATCTACGAAGTAGGCATCTTCAAACTTTTTCATGTTTGACATGTGAGATATTGCATAAGCAATATTTTGGCCGGACATTTTGTGGTCTTCGGGAAGTAGATGTTGATGAACATCTATACAGGAAGTATGAATCCAAGATTTATTGCGACTTTCAGTCGGCAAATTAACACACACAACTGCATGTTTAGGGGCTTTGCCCCTTATTTGATTACCACAAACTTTACAGTTTGCATCAAAATTTGCATTCTTCGTTTTTAGCCCAACTGCTCTTAGCAGTTTATTTGTTTGGTTTTGTTTGGTCATTCAATTCACTCTCCATTTGCTCGGATTTGAACCTCCGAGGGGGTATTCATATTAAAAGATTTTGAAATTTGCTTGGCAATATCACCGGAAAATTTGCTACCGAAGGTCTCAAAGCGAGTCATTACCTTTTCTACATCATCGTGCATGTGTAAAGCATCAAAGTTTTCCAAGTCTTCGACTTCTTGAGCCATCTCTAAGTCGTAAATGGCTAATAGCCACTCATCGGTTGAGTCTCCAAATTCAACAGTCTGTCCTACATAAGTATGCAGGTTAAAGTCTAAGTTTAACCCTTTATACTTAATATCTTTATTAGTATTAGTTATCATCACCTTACGGTGTGATAACAATACATAAAGATATAGTATAGGGTATATATCTCTAAAGAGATATACATTTCTGCGATTCTCAAATAAAGTATATTGATACTTTATTTTAGAATCCCTATGTATGCACATACAGGGAAATTCAGTCTGCGTTTTCATACTCCGTAGGAGTATGGTTTTTAGCAACAATAATATAGTCCTTCCTTTAAAAGGAAGCAGCGAGTAGCATGTGCCTGTGTGCGAGTCTATCGTTTTAAAAACAAGAGATATGAGTAAATTAGAGTAATTTACACATACTCTTGCGAAAGGGATATTCAAGGTGGAATCATACCTTTTGCGATTTTTTCGGCTTGATAGACTATTGAGAACGGCAGGAAATACCACTTTACTTTTCGCACCACTTGGATTTAAGGTTTCCCTAAACTTCCGTAGGAAGTCACATACGCCTCCGCATGTGCGAGGCTGATGATACATACCTCTAAATTCTCGTAGAGAATTAGTCCATTTTAGAGAATAAGAATTATGGAATCTTATTCTTAAAATCACATGAGGCACAGATACCTGCACATGCAGGTAGGCAAGCGAGCAGGTATGCGAGCATAGGTGCGTATGCAAGCGTAGGGGTAGGTAGGTATGCAAACCTACTTGAGCAGTTGTCTGTTTCTGTCTGTTCATCTAAAGGCTGCAAATCTTTTTTTGACGAAAACTTTCGGTTTTATCAAGAAAACTTTAACATTTTAGAGAAATCTAAGATAAATTAGATTTATCAAAAATTAGAAAGTTCAAGGTGAGCAGGTATGTGAGCCTACACCTGCACAGGTGCGTAGGCAGGTCTTAATTCTCGAAGAGAATTTCGCAAATCTAATGAATAAGAATTAGAGAATCTTATTCATAGATTCACACATACACATAGGCATGTGCGAGTGTGCATACACATACATGCCCACAGGCATACATACACACCCGCGAGGGTGTGCATACCTGCACATACCCACACCTACCTCCCCGTATGCGCTCACATACACCCCTGCGCGAGCATGTGCAAGCACATGCGAGAGTGTGCGAGCAAGCGCACATCCGTTTTTAGCGATTTTTCTAAAGAAAAATAGCAAAAAAAACTTAGGAAAATCTCCCCCTTTTTTAGAAAGAGGAATTGAGGAATCCTCTTTCTTAAACTTCGCATAGGTGTGCATACACACATACGCGAGCATACGCATACATGCACATGCGTATAATTTAGAATATAGATTCAGTAATCTATATTCTTAAATTTGCTTTTTTTAAAATAAAAAAAAGCCCGTAAGCCTAAATTGGCCTACGGGCTTAATTTATTCCGGTTTCAAACTTCGTTTGTTTTTCTAATACCTCCGATTTTCATTTGATTGCGATTTCAAAACTCCGTTTTGTTTTACCAATCCTCTTTGTCAAAGATTGCTTGGAGTTCCTCCAATTCATCATAAAATTCTTCTGCTATTTCATAGCAAAAATCGTCAAGTCTCCCAATGATTACATCATTTTCAAAAATCCAATGTTCTAAGTCCTCTTTGACTACTGCGTAGTCTTTGCCACTTAGTTTCCAATGGTAAACAGTTTCATTGATTTTGGCTATCATATAGCCAATCATTTCATCAAAATCACTTGACGAAGTCAATCGGCTAACTTCCATTACATCAAATGCAATTTGATGCTTTTCATCCCAATCTTTGATTGCTGAACCTAAGTGAAAACTTAGGTATTGAGCCTCATTAACGGAGTTAATCACTTCATCAAACCACTTATTGACATCGTCAATTGTTTGAATGTAGTCCGAAGGATTAGGTTCTAATCCTTCAAGAACGCCAAATACTTCATTTAGAGTATTTTCAATCAAATGATGTTCCGAAATTATCGAAGATAAACGGCCTTCAAGTCCTCTTGATGAACGAAGTTCATCAGTCAAACGGAGTTTGAGTTCCTTCGGTAGAACTGTAATTATTCTTCCGATGTAATCGGAAGTTTGAGGCTCTACATTTTTTGAATCAAAAAATTTCTTAATTTCATTTCGGGTTTTGTGAACTTTGTTCACATGAAGGTCAATGTCAGCAATCAACATTTTAGTAGTCCTTAATTTCCTCTCTTCGCAGTCTAATTGCCAACCACTAAGTTCGGTCTCCATTTCTTCATCAGTCAGCAAACAATCCGCATCGTCGGAGACTGCGTCTATTGTTCCAAATAATTCAAATCCAATGTCTCCGATTACATCGGAGTGGAAGCCATTTGTTTGATTGACTAAGTGGTTTTCAACCAAATCCCAATCAGCATCGAAGTTATAGAGCCATTCGGCTTCTATGAAAGATTCTCTTTCATTGTAGTAGGTTCTCTTTGGACTGCCAAAGGCAAATCTTAGAGAAACTTCGAGCGGAGTTTCATCTCCGATGGTTTCAATTTCAGCCCAAGACAAAGTCTCGGTGGTTGGTTCTTCTTTTTGTTTAGGTTTTATCATTTAATTTATCCCCCTTCACTTCGTTAAGGGGGTAAATAATGATTAAACCAAACAAGAATAATCCCCCTAAAGGGGGATGCCTTTTGCGAATTATGATAATCAATATCTTAATATTGATTATCTTAATTTAGAGATAATTTTTGGAGAGGAAAAACCGATAAACTCGCAGCGTACACATGGACTCCTTTTAAAGGAGTTAAGCCATAAAGTTTTGCGATTTTTTACTCTCTACAAGTAGAGAGTAATTTCTTGGAGAAAGCCGACCTCTCATGCGCGAGATGTTTGGTTTTCTCTTTCTGTAAATATAAGGATATTAGTTGTTCAACAATATCCTATATTTTAATGGAGAAGTTTTCGCCATCTTTGTAATTCTGTGGAATTACAACTCTAAAGTTCAAGTCTTATATTGTAGAATAGTCTTTTCGGATTAACAAGTTAATCCGTTTTCAGTATTAAGGTCAATAAGGCTTGGTATATCTTTGAATGCTTTTTTTGGTCTAAAGACCAACCATCACATTCAAAAAACAACCAAAAATTTCTTAGAAAAAGTTGCCCTTTATTTGGACAGGGGAAATAGTCTAAAGACTATTTCCCAAATTAAATAAAAAAAGGGGGGCAGTTCGATGAACTGCCCCCCAATTTCAATTTTCGACTTTGGCTTAAATCATTTTTTTGTCTCCGGTTTTTTTGTTCAATCATCGTTTTTTGTTGGTCTGGAACTGATTAACAGATATAGCCTTGATTTTCAGCACAGTTCAAACATAGAAGGTTCAAACTTCCATCATCAGCCATTGAAAGTAAAACACCATAGTTTTCACATGGTCTTTCAATTTCAATCATTATTTCACAGTTCCATTCAATACATTTTATTCGGTTATTCATATTTACTACCTTGTCAGTTCGGTCAAAATCGGTAGTTATTAGTTGTTTGTTGGGAAAACCCCAACAGAAAAACAATAGAAAAACGATAGACTGAGAGCCTAAAATGGTTAGATTAGGGCAACCTAAAAATTTTAGTTGCGATTCAAAAAATCGCCAAAAATCCGACTCCTAACGGAGTTAGGAGTCGCCAAGCACCTCAAAAAAATTTTTTATAATTTTTTGAAAATCTTAGAAAAAAGTCCTATATTTGCCACTTCTTCTTGCATTCCCTCTATTCCTTGAAAATTTAGAGTTAGAAGTAGTCGGTTTTCCCCAATTTGACATATTTACTGATGCCGAAGCGACAGGTAATGGGGAGTTTTCTGTTGTTTTGTATTGGTCTATGGCGTGTGCAAGTGCCATTACGGTGTCATTGTGCTTGCCTTTGTCCACTATTACGCCACTTTTCCAAGTATGCGATTCTAACTCTTGGAGGACAATATTCATCAATTTTCGTGTCTCATCGTTGCCGTATGGGATGATTATTTTGCCTTGTTCAAACCATGAACGGAGTCTTGTCAATAGACCCTGCTTGAGAGTTCTGTTTGATACCTTTGACATATTTACATCTAAGGTAATTCCTCTTTGATTTATGATTGCTTTATACAGATGTTGAAAACCTGCACTCTCAAAAGCGAACTTAGGTCTCTCGTAAGCCTTGTCATACTCTTGTATAACATCAACTTGTTTATCGGGAGGGAAGTCATTACGCCTCCATAGGTTTGCGATATGAATATTACCGTCTTCATCCTTTCGCAAAATACACATTACCGAATAGTCTTGACCTATACCATGTGAAGGGTCAAAACCTATAACATACTCTCCATCATATATCTTATGAGTCTGTAATGTGGAAGACATATCTAAGTTCTTACGAGTGATTATCTGTGGATATACTGCTGAATCATCATCAACAACCTTACATAGATACTCTTGAGCAAATGCTAATTCACCTATTGCCTTTTTCTGCTCTAACAGAAACTCAAACGGCCTTTCACTTTCCCACAGACAAATAGGTTTTGTCTCATCGGGATTTATTCTCCACTCATCATAATTGATAATTGCGCCTTTACGCCAAGATTCCCAAGCCTCATTCTCTAACATCTCGGTGTGATACAAGTCATTCATTGACATAGGAGTTCCTACACAGTAAATCGAAGTTCCGGGCGATAACATGGGAGTAAGTTTCTTTCTAAACCATTGTTGATACATCTCATAGGACATATCATTTTGGTCGTCAAGTATATCATCAAGTGCTATTGCTGCGGGGTGTTCACCACGAATACCCGAACCAACCGATGTTGCCTTAATCCATGCACCATTTGTTAGACGAAGTTCAAATCTATTACCCTTTTTATCATCAATCAACCTACTAAGTTCCGGATGCCTCTTCATGTCTTGTCTTATTTCATCAAGACGATTCATAGCCAAATCTTTGTTAGCAGAAAAAAGCCATATTGTAAAGGGTTTTTCACGCCATCTTTCAAATATCAATTGATGTAGCACTTTTACACGAAGAGTAGTAGATTTACTGTGGTCTCTTGGTGCAATAACACATACACGATGAACTTGTTTATTTTGTCTATCGCCATAGAGATTTAACCATTCGCCTATATGGTCGCCCCATTTGTAGCCAAGCCACTCATAGAAGTGTTTAATATCATAACGACTTCTCTCCATGTGGAAAGCAGTCATTATTCTTTTCATATTATTCCTCTTCCTTAGTATCTATGAATAGGGGAATACCGCACCATTCAGCAAGGCAACCGCATAATCTTTCAATTTCTCTTCTACTTAAAGTAACGCCTACAATAAATTGGTCTGTAAAAAGATTTACTGCAACATAATTATCTTCTATTTCAGTAAAGCGTAGTTCTCTATCATTCGATGCCCAAATTTTCATCATACTCATCTCCATTTAATGCAGCGAGTGTCCTTAAACCATGTCGCAAATCTGTGAAAGCCTGTACTTCTTTTGTATGAGGATTAAGTATTACCATAGGGGATGTAGGTCTTTCTCTTGAAAATCCGCACATTTCACTAAACGAATCAACAATTTTATACGCGCCCGGTCTTATAGCCCATCTTTCAATACCATGTTTAGTAAATGGAACTACGGAAGGAGTATGGTGATGCCCTACTACCCCAATATCAAAGTCTGCTTCTCCGTCATCCCACATCTTTTTGATAACACGGCTTGGGTCTAACTGACTGTTACCTCTTCGCTTATGCCTAACAGAAATACAGTATGGTATATCATTTACCCATACTCTAAGATTTAATTCATGTGCATGATACAAAATGCCTCTTTCTTCTGCAAGTCTCTTTAGAGGGTCATAATCTGTTGCACCAGCAGTCCAAAGGTCGTGATTACCTGCAACAATAGCCATTAGACATTCCGGAGTCATATCAATATAATGCTCACATAACTTCCATTGAACAGAAGGGGGAATTGGTGCTTTCATAGCAGGTCGTGGTTTATCAATCATAAAGTTATCAATATAGTCACCCGCATGTATAACAAAGACATTTTTGCTACTGTTAATCATTTCAGTATCAAGTCTTAACTTTTCAAGGTCACAGAAAGGATTACCTATGTGTTGGTCACTTTGGAATGCAATACCAATAAATTTATCATTATCAATGTTTCTCATGTGTATATCAGCCCATCGAGCATGTTCAACACCCTCTATTGCTTTTTTACATACCTTTTCTATGTTAGCCCATAAATCTTCGGGATTCGATGCTGCTTTCTTTAGATGCTCAACAACGAAATGTGGTTTATGGCTCTTGGTGATTGCCCCTCTTTGTCTTTGTAGTCTTACCTTATGTGTCCAAGCATTTACACTTATAGAAGGATTTTGTCTCCAAAGCCTTCTTGCTAACTCGGCATCCGAACCATCCCACTCTTTAGGAATCATATCATAATAATTAAAGGTATCATAACTAAACCATTCGGGATGTTTCTTTTTTGTTCTATTAATAAACTGACACCATGACTCAAGAGTAAATTCTTTGTCTGCCTTACTTTGCAGAATTTCTGCAAATCCTCTTACTACACCTTGCCATTCACCGAGATTGTCTTTTATCAATTTGAGTCTATCTGCCGTCTTCATGTTAATAGCACACACCATATACCATATAAATGTAATTATTTTGATGTTTCTGAAAGAATTAAGAAAAAAATAATCGTTGTACTAAGAGCCTGTTTTGTTTATTCTTTATTATTTCTTAAAGGTTGTAGTCAAAGATGCCAACCTATATTATTATAATAATAAAATATTAACTCTTAAGAAAGAAAAAAGAATTAGACCCATTTGTTTTCAGTAGAGTGTTTATTTCTTTTTTTATTTTTTCTAAGCCTCCGAAAGAATAGATAACCCACAACACACCAAAAGGTGATTTCTAATATAGCAAGAGCAATAATAGTAGGTGCGCCCAAATCTAAAATCTCCATGTGGTGCATACATAGTAATAATTATGAGTCATTAATATATGCTTTCCAATACAGACCTAACACAACCATACATTTAAGAAAGAAAGACATCCTAACATCCGTTATGAGGATTCCATTTATAGGACAAATCGGGGGAAAATCTAAAAAAGGGGTAGTAGCAAGTAAGCCTCTTGTTTATTCATACCCTGTCAAACATCAAAGCCCTTTTGCGCTTACTGCGGGTATGCAGGATATTGTTGAAGAAACAAATAAACTAAGAGATAACACTAACTTTGATAATGATTTTGAGTTATTCGACGAGATGCTTAAACTTGACCCCGAACTTAACGGCGCAGTACGAGCCGTTAGCCTAACTGCTAACAACTACAAGATTGATTACAGGGCAGCAAAGAATAAGAAAATAAGAGAAGCAATACGAATACTCACAGAAGAGACTCTTGACTTTGATGATTTTCTAATTAACTCCATGAGAAACCTAATGGTCTATGGAAATGATGTAAATAAGTATGTAGGCACATCAAGAAAGGGTCTTACAGACCTACAAAGCCTACCTGTAAAACAGATATTCATTATGGACTCAAGAGGAAATAACGAAACTGCCGACGAAGATAATCCAATTATAGTAGCAGAAAGATACATCTTGCGTAAAGGAGAACAGACCGAGCAAGAGTTTCCTGTAAAAGAGATACTACACATAAAGACTGACTATCGCAGTAATTGGTTTGAAGATGGCGATACTAAAATGACATACGGTATATGGGGCGCATCACGATTCACTTCACTAAAACAGGCTATACGAGCAAAATATAACAGTATGAACAATCGTATCGCTCTTGAGGATGCTATGACAAAGCAATACATTACTATTGACAAATCAGCAATAGACCACATACAAGACCCGAATGAGCAACAAGAAAGACTATCATTCATTATGAATCAAGTCGTTGATACTCTTGAGTCTCTAAGAGGAGACCAAACACCGATATTCCCCGACTATGTGACAATACAACACATAGACCAAAGAACCGCTATACCGGACACAACCTCATTCCTTGATAATGTCAATGCAGACATAGCCGCAGTCCTTCAAGTTCCAAGAGTAGCAGCAGGTCAAGAAAGAGGCTCAACCTTCGCTGCAACCTATACTGCAAGCACATGGTCTTCACAGGCTATACGAAGAATGCAAAGTATTCTTAATCAAGCAGTCAAGAAGGTATTTTCAAAACACCTTGAACTTCTAAAAATACAACATGAAATGAAAGACCTACCAAAGTTAGTTTTTGAGCCTATTGATGAAGAAACAAGACTCAATAAGATGCAAAGGGCAAATATCGGTTATTCAAACGGCATACTGACCCTTAATCAAGCACTTGAGATATTAGGTCAGCCCGAAGAAGAGGGAGGAGATGTAAGAAAACAAGGTGGTAAAGCAAACACAGGGGAACTTCCAAGAGAGAACTCTCAAGATGGGGCAAGTGATTTAAATGACGAATGATGCGGTGCAAAATCATAGGCTTGATAGCATTGAACGAAGACTTGACAAGCATGATGAAATGTTAGCAAGTCTTGTTGAATCGCAAGTTAGAACAGATGAACAATTTACTGTATTAGCGGAAACTCAAAAAGGCACTCAAGATATGATTAGCGATATAGGGAAATCTATCGTTAAGTGGTTAATGGGTGTAGGTTCAATAATAATTACGGCAGTTCTTGGCGGGCAGGTGATGATGTGAAAAAAAATAATAATAATAGTTTTAATGACAGAATGGTATCAAGCACAGTTAAACCAGCAATCTATCTTTGGTTGCTTGCTTGTGGTGCAGTAGTAGGTATGGGTATATGGAAACCCGATGTAGTTCTTGAAAACTTAGATGGTTTCATAGCACTTATCGCCATTATCGGTGGTGTCGCTGCCCCTGCTCTTTCAACGGTTCTCCGTATGTGGGAATCCGAACAGACTCAAGAGGTTGATAATATTCCAACTGAACTAAAGCATCAAAGAGAACTTAGAACTGCTATGGATGACCATACAATTGCTTTAGAAAAAGCATCTCAACAACATGAGAATGAAATGAAAACTTCTGCTCAACTACATGAACAAGAAATTGAAAAGATTAAACTTGACATGGCAGCAGAATTAAGACCCATTGTAAAGAAAAAGTGATGCTATATGGCTATGGAAGATTATCTATTCCGAACTCCGGAAGGGGCAAGAAAGAAATCGCAAGAAATAGGATTTGACGGAGAGATACATGAGTCCACATTAGCAGATGGAACTAAACTATATTCCCCTGCAAAAACGGAAGAAGAGTTTATCACATGGTATCGCAAGAATGACCCCGATGCAGAACAGGAGTTTAGTGCTTTACAATATGGAAAGCCGGGGAAAAACGACCCTCGTAAGACTCCTGCTAAACCAAGCGAGCGTAGAAAAGGCTCAAAGAAAAATAAAAAAGATTCTGCAAGCAAACCTAATAAGTCAATCAGCATGAGCAAAGAGACAGAAAATAAATTAAAATCAATGATGAGGGAACACAATGCAAAGGTCGCAAAAAAGAAAAAGGGTAGTAAAGCCTCATTGGGTCGCCTCAAGTCAGTTTTCCGTCGTGGTGCTGGTGCTTTTAGCCGTAGTCATGCACCCAATATGTCAAGAACAGGTTGGGGTATCGCAAGAGTCAAAGCATTCCTTTATCTTTTGCGAAATGGAAGGCCAAGCAACCCAAACTACAAGCAAGACAATGACTTATTGCCTAAATCACACCCAAGAGGCGCAAGTGAAGGAGAAGACTATGAAGATTGGGATAGTGAGGTCTTTCAAGGCGCAGAATACAAAGGTCGTAAAGTAAAACTCAATAAACCATTTAGAACTCCCAAAGAGAAAAAGAAGTTTGCAGTCTATGTGCAGAATGCAAGTGGTAAAGTAGTTATCGTTAGATTTGGCGACCCTAACATGGAAATCAAGCGTGATGACCCTAAGAGACGAAAAGCATTCCGTGACAGACATAATTGTGCAAGCAAGACAGATAAAACAACGGCTGGCTATTGGTCTTGTAAAATGTGGGAAAGAGGAAAGTCTGTGACAGATTATACAAGTAGCGAGTTTAATAAGACAGACGAAACCTTAGAAACAGACATGGGCGGTTGCGGTTGTGGTTGTAGTGGTAATTCTGTTGAAGCAGCAGAACCTACACCAAAAGACGATGAGACACACGATGAATACATGAGTCGTTGTCAAGAAATGGGATATTCAAGCGAAGAGTGCATGGAAGCACACAAAGGACACAGTTTCAAAGAAGAAGCATCATATCATACTGATAGTGGTTCTTGTAAAGAAGGATACGAAAAGAAAGATGGTATGTGTGTAAAAGTAGCATGGGTTCTTGATTTAGATATATCCGTTGATGAAACTATACTTGAAGCCTCAACGGGTAAAGAAGTCATTAGAATTAGTGGTATTGCATTCCATCAAGGGGTCAATAAGAACGGTTGGGAAATTACAAGAGCAGGTGCTAATGTAGCAGTTCCACAAATGATAGGTGCAGACCTAACACTAAATCACCCTCCTTCCGAAAATGGTAGATTCCGTAGAAACATGGATGGCGGAGTCAATGATGCCGTAGTAGGTATTGTGACAGAAGCACAGACAATTGACAAGACAGGCGGAGAATGGGAAGTTCGTTTTAAAGCAGATGTGTATAGAAGCGAATTGTTTGAAAGTCTTGAATCCGGACTATGGTTAAGAAAAGGCTATGGTGTCTCAATTGGTGGAACGGGTATTCCCGATGAAATGATTGAGGCAGAAGATGGAAAGACTATAATGGTATTTGAAAGTGATTTTGAGTTTGACCATTTGGCTATTGTTCACAAACCTGCATACGCTGGCGCAAAGATAGATGGAGTAGAAAGGGTAAAATTGGCTGAATCTTCCGAAGTCTTTAATAGGGATACCCATAATGGCTTAAATCAACAAAAGGTGAATATAATGTCCGAAGAAGAAATTATTGAAGTCGAAGCAACCGAAGAGGTAGTTGAGACCCCCGTTGCAGAAGAAGAGGTTGTTGAACCTAATCATTCCGCAGAACTTGAAGCACTAAAGGCTTCCCTTGCAGAAAAGGAAGCAGAACTAAACGCAATCAAAGCAGACGAAGAAGCAAAGGCAGAAGAAGCCCGTCTTTCTCTTGTTGAGAAAGCAACCGAACTTGGTATTGCTGGCGTAACTGATTTGCCTTCCGAGACAATCCAATCTATTATCGCTTCCTTTGAAGCAAAAATGCCTGTTGCAGAAGAAGTCGTTGAGATGAAACCTGTAATAGCAAGCGAATCCGCACCTGTTGAGAGCAAAGTTGCTTCAACAAGTGTAGTCTCAAATTGGTTAAACCAAAGAAGACTAAACACTCCCGAAGAAATATACGAAAAAGCATGGAATGTATGGGCTAAGTCGTGGAATCAATTTGAATCCACTCACAAAGCACCACTATATGCTGAAATAAAGGAGAAAATTTGAAGGTGATTTAATATGACTAATAAAGAAGAAGTAAGAAGCGCAATTTTGAAGACAGGAACTACTGTTGCTGGTGCAGGTTATCTGCTCACCAACGATAGCACAAATAACACACTTGACTTGGTTACATGGGGAGAGACCGTTCTTGGTGTCTCCGCAGACGAGTCCGAAAGAGATTCTTCGGGTCTTGTGACTGCCGCAGGTGCAAGAGTCGGTTTCCGACCTCTTGGTGGTGTAATGATGATAGCAGCAAAAGCAAGTCAAGCATTTACCACAGGATTACCTGTTTATGCTGACGATGGAGGACTTGTTGCTGATGGCGACGACTCCGGCAGTTCAACCGCAGGAAAAATTATTGGTATTTACATTGGTGAAGGAGTCGCTTCAACAACCGCAGGTGAATTAATCCCTGTAATGACAGGAGTTGGAACTGCTAACTAAGCAGTAATATAACATAGGAGATGAAAAATATGAATAACAGTTTGGAACAAATATTAACAGTAGAAGCAGCAACAGGCGCATTCGGACAAGCCGATGCAGTCCTTGAACAAACCCTAAGAGACTTTATCCAATTACAGTCCACTACTATCGCAGTAGGAACTCAATTGGTTGGTGTCCGAAAAGTAGGATGGTTAGAATACACATTCTACACAGGTGCAGAAGGAACATTTACTTATCCTCTTGCTGATAACGCAGTAACCGACCCAACAAAAGTCGGAACACTTAACTATTCAGTTCACTTGAAGAAAGGACAAGGCCGATGTATCTTCCTTGACTCTACACTACTTCGTGGAGAATCCTTTGAAAACATGGACAGACAACAATTGGCTATCGTTAGAAACATGGCTGATGTAATTGATGACCTAATCCTTGAGACTCTTATTGCTGGTGCAAATCAAACAGTAACAGTAGCAGGTGGTAGCGAATGGGATACCGCAAGCGGTGACGCAGAAGCAAACATCCTAAAGGCTATGGACTTGATTTTTGAGAATGGTCGTGTTTCCGGTAATGAGCCTCTTGCTCTTGTAGTTCCTGCAAAGCACAGAAATGTTCTATTGCAGACTACTCTATACGGAAATGTTGTTGAATCTCTTGAAGGTCACTTGAAGAGAATGGCTAACATTACTCTATACTACTCAAGAAACGCTCGTCTTGCTGATACCGCACTTCTATTAGTTCCGGGGTCGGAGACTGCGGAGTTCTTCCAATACAACGGTGATGGATTTAGAGAAACTGAATTGACTCGTATTCCGGGTGTCGGTTTCGATTGGATGCTAACAGGATACATGGGTTGCATTGTTCACGAAATGCAAGACGGGGCTACTGCTGGTGACGGCAAGAACAACCGAATTGCTAAGATTTCTAACATCTCCGCTTGAGGTTAGGCGGTGATTTAGTTGTCTAAAAAGTTCATAGAGTATGCAGAATCCAAAGGCGGTAAAGCCTTAAGTGATTCACAGAAAGAACTTGTGTCGAAAGAGACAAGTTATGCTGGTGTTAGGGTTTTGCTTGCGGAGTTTAAAAAACCCAAACCTTCTTCCACTAAGAAAACGACCCCTAAAAAAGAGGTAGTTAAGGATGAAGAGTAAGGCAGCAGTCGCAAAGGCTCTAAAAGATAAAGGTCTTCCTCTTCCCGAAGAAGATTCATACGATGCTATGATGCACCGTTTGAATACTTGGGAAGCATCAAGAGGATTTTTGTTTAGAAGAATAAAAACAAGATTCTATGCAAGACAACAATTACCTGTTGAAATTCCTTTAGGAACAGTTATTTTTGTTCCTGCAAGTGAGTTTGCTCGTAAGGTTATGAAAACAGGTGCTATGTTTCCATTAGGTCGTGCAGAATACGATTCAAAACTTCACACTCTTATTGATGTTCCTAAGACTGAAACTTACACAGAACCTAAAGCGGAAAAAAAAGTTACACCAAAAAAGAAATCAACACCTAAGAAGAAGTCAAGTAGTAAGAAGGTGAAAGAGAATGGCGGTAACGACAACTCAAATTAGAGACTTACTCAATAGGCCAAGAGGTCTAAATGAGGAGACTATTGCTGAATATCTCACTATGAGAACGCAAGAAGTCGCAAAAAAGGCTCGTTCTGCTTCTAAGTATGGTATTACAACAGGTGTTGAAGAAATAGAAAAAGAATCTGCGATTAAAATGTTAGTCGCAACAGATTGTTTGCGAGTTATGTTAGATACTATTCCTTCATATTTGCCCGATAACGAGCAAAGAAGCCACGATATAAGAGTAAGAGCGCAGTTAGCAAGGTTTGAACAAAGAGCAGATGAATTAATGTCTGCAATATCCGAGAAGGGTGGTAGTGCTTTTAGCGTTGGTAAAACCGATTCTCGGCAGGTGAACTAAATTGGCAGTTAAATTATGGGTTGCTTCCGGTGCTGGTAATGCAAGTACGGCAGGTAATTGGTTTCCAAGCGGTTCGCCCGGTGCTTTAGATATAGCAAGATTCGCTCTTAATGCTAATAATTGTAATTGGGATATTGCTTCTGTAAATGCTATTTCTATTGAAGCAACTTATACAGGAGAAATAACTTTTGCTACCAATGTATCAATAGCATCAAGTTTTACATTAGAAGCAGAAAACTGCATAACTGCGGGTTCTGCTAAATCATTAACCTTTACAGGAACGGCATTTTATAATACAAATCAAACTTATGTAAAGAATAATTGCACAGACCCCTTTGTTAATGCAGCAGGAAGGGCAAACTTAGAATATATATTTACAGGTAATGGTAGCACTCCGGTATTATTAGATACAGGAAAATACCCCCATGTAAGATATAATGGTAGTAAATTTTCACCAAAGTATGTATCAAATACTCTTAGCACAAATGCAAATAAAATATCTATGCAATCATTTACTTATGCGACTCCTTCTGCCGTTGGAAGTTATATACCTTCGCAAAATGATAGAGACCTTCGTTGGGAAATAGACGGTCAATACAATGCTTCTGCTGATAATTCTTTTCATATCCCTGCTACAAATACCGCAGAAGCATTTGATGGTGGTTATGGAACTTGGGATTTTCAAGCAGGTTTTAGATTCCCTACTTCTTCATCAAACCTTTATGGTGATTTTAATACAGTTGGACTTAGGTTCACATGGAGAAATGTAGAGTTATCTAATAGAGCAGGTCTTACTAATCCTAAAACAACACTACAAGGAACATTATATCTTGATAATCTAACAGTAAATAGTGGTATATGGTTTGGGAATAGACCAAGCGCAGGTGCTACTTTACTGACAATAAATAGACCAAAGATTAGAGGAACATTAGGTCTAAAGCAAGTAGCAGATGGTATGTATATTAGTGGAACTCCTAACTTAGATGTTGCCTATGGAGGAACAGGTCTAAATATGGTAATAAATGGTAGAATACCTTATGGTGATAGTGTTCAAAAATTGGCTACATCTTCGACTTTTACTTTTAGTGGTGGATTACTAAGTGCAGGTAATGGTATAACACTTAATCCTATTTCATCTCAACCTTCTGTAAGCAACACTTTATGGTTAAATAGCGGTGCTTCAAATGCCCTTTATCTTGATGGTTCAGCCGTAGGTGGGGGCGGAGGAGGAGGAGGTATGACCTCTTTTACTGTTGCAGGTTCAAGTGGCTCAAACCAAACAATCACTGACGGCAACACCTTAACAATTGCTCAAGGAACGGGTATTACATCGGTAGCAAGCGCAACAGATACTATAACTATTGGTTGTGATTTAGAAGGCACAGAATTAAAATCAACAGGTGAGACAGGTGGCACTAAATTTTTAAGAGAAGATGGTGACGGCACTTGTTCTTGGCAAACAGTAAGTGGAGGCTCTACGCAGAATCTCTTTGAGACAATAGCAGTAGCAGGACAAACTAATGTAGTAGCAGATTCGGCTACTGATACACTTACTTTTGCTGCGGGTAGCAATATGACTATTACTACTAATGCTTCTACTGATACAATTACATTTGCATCAAGTGGTGGTGGTGGTGGTGGGGGTGGCTATCCATTATTCAAGCACGATGAGCAACCTTCGGCTAATAATTTTTCTCCATTTAGAAAACTACAAGATGGCGATACAATAGAAATAGGAGTATCAACGGGTGGAACTCATGATAAAGATGTATCAGTATTTACTCCCAAAACAACAAATGACTCGTCGCCAGCCACAGATGTTATTACTGCAAATAGAATAGGTGCAGTAGGAACAAATACAGGCCGTGAATACATCTTTTACGGACAAGTGGGGAATTATGAATTTACAAATATAACAAAATACAAATTAGATATGACGAGTAATATGGGCGGTGTTGCGACATATTTTGTTAGAAGTATGAGTGTTGTTAATGCAGGTGGTGGAGGTATTACTCCTGTTAGTAGTGAAATTATAATTATTGGGTTAGAAAATGTAAGTAATGTTAGAGTATTAGATGCCGGAGTTCACGATATATTACCTCTTGATTTATCACAAGAAGAACCCGAAGTTCCCGACGAAGGGGAAGATGGCGACCCTTGCAGACTATTGTTAATCTGCGACCATCAAGTGCATTTAATTCAAAATCCAATCACTAAAGAGCCACAATTGATTCCTAACTACGGCTTTACCACTAAAGACATAACAGGTGGAGGCAAGAAGGGCGGAGGTAGATAAAAT
>Ga0181409_1000004_pt1 | contig 75883 bp, 98 predicted proteins | sample 32SPOviralmetaG_FD_130138 | JGI IMG/M metagenome (GOLD analysis project Ga0181409, IMG submission 130138) | Marine viral communities from the oligotrophic San Pedro Time Series (SPOT) site, San Pedro Channel, CA, USA - 32 SPOT_SRF_2012-05-30 | ecosystem: Environmental > Aquatic > Marine > Strait... | reverse complement strand
TAATGTAACAGGTCAATTAGCAACTCATTTCCAAACAGGGGATCTTTATTCAAGAGGACATAATAATTCATGGTCTACTTGGAAAAAATATTTCAACACAGACGATTTCACAACAACTAATGTAAGTAATTGGGATACCGCATATGGATGGGGTGACCATTCAACTGCGGGTTACATAAGTTCATTTACGGATACAAACGAATTTGTTACAGGTGCCACATTCAATAGTGCTGATGGTGTAATCACCTTCACAAGAAATAATGGTGGAGATACATTTACTGTAGACATAGATGGTAGATACCTAACATCAGAATCTAACAGTTTCTTAGGAGATGGAGGAAATGCTAGTACACATCCTGGAACAAATAGAGTAATTTATTCAGGACAAGTAAGTGCAGGAACAGGAGCATTAGGAATGCCAACTGTAGATAACTCAAATTCATTCCTTAATTTTAACAGACACGCAGGTGAATATAATAGTCAATTAGGGTTTAGTTCTGATGGTCATATGTATTATAGAAGTTTCAGTAATACGGCTATTAATGGTACACAGACATGGCATAAAGTTTATACTGAAAATGTTTTTGCAAACAATTCAGCAAACTGGAACACCGCATATGGATGGGGTGATCACTCAGTAGCAGGATATATAAGTTCGTTTACGGATACTAATGAGTTTGTTACGGGGGCAACTTTTAACACAAGTAATGGTATAGTAACCTTCACAAGAAATAATGGTGGTGACACATTTAATGTAGACATAGATGGTAGATATTTAACTTCATTTACTGAATCAGATCCTGTATTCTCCGCATCGGCAGCAGGAGGTATTGCGTCAGGTGATATAAGTAATTGGGACACGGCTTACGGTTGGGGAGATCATTCAACTGCGGGTTACATAAGTTCAGCAGACGGTGGTAATGCTACTACGTTAGATGGTATTGATTCTTCAGAGTTTTTAAGAAGTAACACCACAGATACGTTTACAGGAACTATTACAATGGGTACTCAGAAGGCATTGGTGGCTAACAACTACGGACGAGGTGTGTACGGTTTATATTCGGCATCAAGATACCAACACGTTTGGTCGATGGGTACTTCATATAACCTCTCTGATGACGGTACATCTTCAGGTAATTTATACGGTTTAGCGTTTACACATACAAATGTTGGTGGACAATCTAAATCAGGTTTAGCACACCAACTATTAATAATGGATAACGGTGTCACTAAATCCGCAATAGGTCGTGGTATATGGACAGATGGTACTATAACCACAACAAGTCACGGTGACTCATCACAATGGAATACCGCATATGGATGGGGTAATCACGCAAGTGTAGGATACCTAACATCATCATCAGGTTTAAATGCAAGTAATATCAATACAGGAACCTTTGGTGATTATTTCTCACCTTCCACACGTTACAACATTGGTTTAATTGATGGATACAGTTCTCAAACTAGAGATAAATTAAGAGTTTGGTCTGACTCTGCATACTCAATAGGTATGAAGAGTGGATATGATTACGGTCATATAGGATCAGGTGAATACGCAATGTCTTTCCAAATGAGTAATACCGACGGTAGAGGTTGGTGGTGGGGAGATACCTCACATAGTGATGACCAAGGTGCTGCATCACTTACCACTACAGGTAAAATGGTTATTGCAAAATCACTATCAATAGGTGAGGGTGAATCGGTAACAAATCCAAGTAGTACCTCATTATATGTTGAAGGTACAACTGCGGGTAGTACAGTGTTTGAAGTACAAGGTACCCTCGGTCAACTATTCTCTGTAACGGATGATTTAACGGGTGATATATTTGAAGTATCTGATATCTCGGGTGTACCGATCCTAACGGTTAACTCAAACGGTACAGTAACTGTTGATGACACATTACATGTTACAGGTGAGGTATTTGCATATTATTCCTCAGATGAAAGATTAAAAGAAAATATCAAACCAATTGAAAACGCAATTGATAAAGTTAAAATGATCGGTGGTTACGAGTTTGATTGGAATTCCTTATCAAGAACAAATAGTGGTCATGATGTGGGTGTGATAGCACAAGAAATAGAGAAAGTTCTTCCTGAATTAGTTACAACTAAGAATGACGGATTTAAAGGTGTTAGATATGAGAAACTTACATCTTTATTAATACAAGCAAATAAAGAATTAATCCAACGAGTGGAGGAGTTGGAGGAAAAACTAAATAACGGAGAGTAATGGCGATACGAAGAGGTCCGAGAATTATAAAATCAGGTTTGGTGGTTGCTTTAGATGCCACTAATGATAGATCGTGGGTTGGTGGTAACTCTTATTGGTATGATATTTCAGGTAATGGTAATAATGCCCTTGTTTCAGGTACACCAACTACACAAGACACTGGTACACCTGTAAGAAATGTATATTTAGATGGTAGTGATTATTTTACCATCCCCGCCAATGAGACTACACTTAATTTCAAAAACGGTCAGACTGTTGGTATTTTAATGTATCATACTTATACCTCGGGTAGGAAAAACCCATGGGATCAAGCTTACGGTGGTTATGGTACTTGGACACATGAACAAGGTAGTAGTATAAATTATTATAGTGGGACTAACGGTGGTAATGCACAACCCTATAATAGTAGAAACTCGAGTACTACTCCACGTAGTGAATGGTCGTACATGGTCTGTTCGAGAGATACCACAAACGTGACATGGTATAAAAATGGTGAACAAAGGAGTCAAAGTAGTTCATACGGAACATTAACTAATGACACCACTAATAATATTAGAATTGGTACGGGATATGCTGGTGGATGGATAGGTAATATGTGTTTAGTACATTGTTACAATAGAGGATTAACTTCTGATGAAGTTCTCCATAACTATAACGCAATAAAAGGAAGATTTTAATATGTTTGAAAGTAGAAGGTGGTTAGTAATACCGTCAACCATAGTAGATACAGTAGATTTCAGTCAAGTTTTAGAAAAAAGTCCTGAGACATTAAGATATTCAACGGATGGAACTAAAACTTTTATTAAGTATGAAATAAATGAAGTTTTAGAATCTTATGAAGTGACCGTACCGTCGATAGAGGTGGATGAGTTGGATACAACACACACCGTAGAGGTGGGTATTTATGGAAGACCTTCAGTTTATTCAGAAGAATTTAATGAATATAACCACAAAGAAATGGTACAATTATTAAGTACCCCTGAGTGGACATTTGATGACACAAAAATATAATGGGAATATCTGCAGGACCTAAAGTTAATAGAGATAATTTGATCTTTTCAATCGATGGGTCTGCATCGGTACGCGGGTACAGTAGAGTGGGTACCTCAGGACCAAGTAACTCATCAAATGCAGTTAGAGACCTAATATCTAAAGTGGATATGGACCTACAAAACATGAGTTATATTGGTGGTGCAAATCTTTACACTATATATGGTATAACTTATCCCGAATCTAATTATACTCCTGCGAGTAGAGATGGTATCACATCTGGTTTTAATAACATTTCATCGAGTAAAACATACGATTGTAGTAGAGCCTTGAATTATTTTGTTTATGACGAAGATGGCGGTGGTTGGGTACCCGATTCCTTTTTTACAGGTTTAAGAATTAACGGACATTGTTATGATAATTATGCGGGTTATAGTGACTATGATGCGGAGTTGGTAAAATTTGAAAACGATTACTATAATATACAAACTGTATATCCTAACGCAACTCATATTCTAATCGGTAGTCACGCTTGTGATGTTTACGATACCGCACTCAAAACAATTATGATGGATTTAGGTGGTCCTTTAGACATTGAATCTTGGAATACTAGTAGGAGAGAATGGGTATTGGTTGGTAAACCAGGTTTAGGTGCGGGATATGCTTACGGTTGGGCTTATGAAAACGAACAAAGTGGTGCAGTTGCCCATTTGAATAGTGCAATCCCATATGAAAACCCGACAGGTTATTTGAATTTTGATGGAACTAATGATTATATAGATATACCCGATAGTCAAGCAATGTTACAGGGTAGTGGTGACTTTACTATTGAAGCTTATTATACAATAACTGGTAGTGGAGGTGGAGAATTACTTGGTAATTATGGGTCAGGTTATACATCCTCCTCAATATGGTTTTCAGGTCAATATGGTTTATATATCAATGGAAGTGTATATGCTTCAGGATCCCCAATTACTTCGGGTACACACCATATGGTGGCGACAAGACAAAGTGGTTCCGTTAAACTATACTTAGACGGTGCATTATCTAGTACTGGTACCTTAAATACATCTATCACAAACAACGGACAATTATATAGGATCGGTGCTGATGTAAATGGTGCGGGAGAACCTTTTTCAGGTTCATTATACACATTAAGAGTTTATAATAGGGCTTTGAGTCAAACGGAAGTAATAAGAAGTTATAATACTTTAAAACAAAGAGGATAACTAATGGGAACAATACCAGCAACAGGTACGGAAGTAAGTATGGGAAGAATATCAAGGGCTTTAGGTACAACTAGTGCCACATATCCTCCTGCTGCGGGTTCAAACATAAAATTAAATGGTACTTTAGGTATAAATAGAAGTAACGCCACAACGTTCATACCTAACATTGTATCAGGATCTGAAACACAAGAATCCGAAGACTTCGGTGGGTTAGATACTCCAAACACATACTAACCTTTATAATATTAATTTATTTACTTATATTCTTATGTATAGGTTTATATATTAATGATCTTCAATTTTAAAAATAAAAAATCCGAATATGAATTAATCCACATAATGTGGGTTGACGTTCATTACGATAGAGAGAAACTTAAAAGGTTTTTTAATAGGTATAATACTCTTAAAGTTCTTTCCATCTTTTTCAAAACACATAAACACGAATTAAATGTGTTTAAAAAAATAATAAAACGACAAGGTGAGAAAAAGTTACGTAGATTACTCAAAAATGACGAAAATACCTCAAGAATATGTCATATTGAAAGAATATCACGTATAGGTTCAAGTGAAATACTTACAAATGGAACTTATAGTCCTGAAACCTATAGGTCAATAACCAACTTACCTAAAAATGATTATGACTTAATTACCAAAAGGATTCAAGAACTAATCAGTATTGGACAATCAATGTACGTACAGAACGATAATTTTACAGATACAATACCTAAAGGTTGAAAACAAAATTAGACACATCAATTTGGGACAATCAACCAACTAAGGTTGCAATTGTGGTACCTACAAGAGATACGGTTCACACACCTTTTGCATATTGTTTATCCCAATTAATAAAAACAAGTGAATCGGCGGGTATTGAAACATTTCTATTCTTTAATTCAGGATCAGTACTTCTAAATCAAAGAGAACACTTAGTTAACAATTCATTCGAAGTAGAATCCGATTACACACTATGGTTAGATAGTGATATGACCTTTCCATCAACAACACTCCTAAAATTATTATCACACAATATGAAGATTGTTGGTTGTAATTATAAAAAGAGATCAAATCCTCAGACACCAGTGGCTTATAGAGATATAGGTAATTGGGACAGTTGGGTACCCTTAGATGAAGAAAAAGATTTAGTGAAAGTCGAGGGTGTTGGTATGGGTTGTATTTTAATTAAAACCGATCTGTTTCTTAAATTAAGAAAACCATATTTCGAATTTACCTATGATAGAGAATCCGATGATTGGTTGGGTGAAGATTTTAACCTCTTTACCAAAATGAGGAATATAGGTGAAAATATATATATAGATACGAACTTAAGTCGGGACATTGGGCATTTAGGTACTACTAAATTCGGTTTGTGATTAATTAGGGTTTCTTTTTAAATTTTTTTTCTATACTATTATTAACATGAATCACATTGGTTTCGGTATAATGTGCTTCGGTGAAGAGAAATACTTTCGAGGTACTGACGAAAAAATAGAAAATCTCACTACGAGAGGATATAATTGTTATATTCTTACAGACGATTATGATTACTTCATTAAAAAATATTGGGGCAAGATAGATATTATATCATACGATCGTTCTTTCAAATCTTATCACGATAAAATTAAGTTAGTAAAAGAAATACATAAGAAATGTCCTATAGCAATATTAATCGATGCTGACACTTTTATAACAGATTACGATGTATTCAGAAAACTAGAGAATTATCCATATGTCGATGGTGTATCATATGTTGATTCACTATCAGTTCATAAAGCAAAATTTAGTAAAGTTGGTGAAATACCGATGGATAGTGATGAGTGGGGAGAATATAAAAAATATTGTACAAACAAGTATAGTAATTTTAAAGAATTAGAGACAGTTTGGGAATACTTTATAGTCTTCAACAGGAATAACTTCAATAGTGTAGGTTTCTTTAAAGAATATGATAAACTACAGATAATTAAAGAGTTTTGTGATCTTTCACTCGATAATTACGTCAGGGGGGCGGGAGAAGGAATATCAATTGCACTTTCTTGTAAACTCAGTGGTACTAAGATTACTAAAGATGCAAGACTATCAACACTAACAAACAATATAATTAGACCAATAACAAAATATACCCCATCAGACCAAAGACCTGATTTCATGAAGTTATGATAAGTAATCAAGAATATATAGAATCACATATCACAACAGATAATGGTAAAAAATTACCATTTATATGGACACACGGAGCCACTAAATCACATATTGGTGATGGTTGGATTGTTTATTCACTAATTCAACATATGAGGTATAAAAACTGTGTTTGTATTGGTTCAGGTGGAGGATATATACCAAGAATTATGACTCAAGCTAGATTAGACCTACATAGTCAAAATATTTTTGAAGGTGATAGGGCACATAGTTGGGGAGATATAGGTTGTACGTTTGTTGTCGACCCATGTAATGGGGTTGGTGGACAAAGTACATTAGATGATGAAAATAGTTTTTATAGAAAAACATTTTATCCAAGATTCATAAAAGAAAAATCAGAGAGGGCATTTTATGACTTCTTTGTTAAAGAAAACATCGATATTGATTTACTCTTTATCGATGGGGACCACTCATATGAAGGTGTGAAGAAGGACTTTGATTTGTATTCAACAATATTAAACCCTAATGGTTTAATATTACTTCACGATACTGATTCTACATATTCCGAAACCCTATTGGTGTCAGAAGACGCAAAAAAAGACTTCTTTCCCTTCGATGGTCCTTCTAAATTAGTAAATAACTTAAAAAACGATCCTGATTGGACAGTTTTGGATTTATTTAATCACGGCCAATTAAATACAAAACCATCTTCAACAGGAATTACAATTGTGAAGAAAAATGGTTAGATTATTATGTGTTTTAGGTCACGGTTACGAATTGTTACCTCATTTTATTGATCATTACTCGAAATATGTAGACGAACTCAATTTTGTTCTATATGAGTCTGAATTAACCCCAAGAATAGTGAATAGATCAAAACCAATTATTAATTCTTATGATAATTGTAAAATTTTGGGTATTGTTCGTGAAAGAGTATATGATTGGGAAAAGGTCACAATTTTATACAACATGTATAAAAATAAAAAGAAAAATGATTGGTGGATAATTGCGGATATTGACGAATTTCAACTTTACCCAAAAAATAGTTTAGATAAACTAGTATCCTCGTGCGATGATAATTTATGGGAAATAGCAAGAGGTGGGTTTATTGATCGTATCGGACCAAATGGAGAATTTTCCATTTTAGAAAAAGAAACACCAATATTCAAACAGTATCCACATGCGGGATTTTTCAGATACCCATTGAGTAATGCATGTCCAAACAAAGTATCTTTAGTTAGGGGAGATGTTGAGATTACTAATGGACAACATTATGCAAAAATAAATGGTCACACAACTTGGAGGTGGCAAGGATGGGAACACCCAAGTATAGCACCATACCAAACCCATTCAGTACAAGTACATCACTTTAAATGGGATGATACTTCAATTAAACGAATTAAGAGTGTCGCGGATTTGGATCAACCGTACGCATTTTCTAAAGAGTATAGAAAAATGTACGATGAACTTAGAAGACGTGATTTTAGACTAAACATAAGAAAACGTGATTTCATGTTTTCGAAATGTGATAAACCCGATTTTAACTCTTATAAAAACTGGAATAAATTAATTAGAAAAATTATAAGTATTTAGATTATGCCAACAAAGAAAACAAAGACAAGTGATTTTGAGGAAGAGAAATTACTTTTAGAACAAAGAAAAGTTAAAGCATTAGAAAAAATAGGTAATTCATTAGATGCAATGACTATTTGGTTCGAGGAAATTGATAAGATTTCTTGGGACGAAAGAATACAGTATTATTTACATGAATGGCACAAACACACAATAAAGGATGGGTCAAACGAAGACGAATAATAAATTAGGTGTTGTTGTACCTTACAGGGATAGATATAAACATCTCATTCACTTCAAGAAACAAATCAAAAAGTATCTTGATAAGAAAGGTTATGAATATGTTTTAATTATTGTAGAACAAGATGACGCAAAACTATTTAACAGAGGTACATTACTAAACATTGGTTTTGAGGAAGCATTACGAGAAAAATGTAACTATGTTGTATTCCATGATGTGGATCTCATACCACTTAAGGTAGATTACTCATTTAGTAGAGTACCACAACATTTGGCAACAGACTTTGTTTCCGATGATCCCGATTTTGAGAGAACAATATTTGATACATATTTCGGTGGTGTAACAATATTCCCCGTTGATGTATTTCAAATAATCAATGGATATTCAAACGTTTATTGGGGTTGGGGGTTCGAAGATGATGATCTTTTTAAACGTTGTGTGTTCAAGGGGATACCTTATGACACCAAGAGTGTAGGTATTGAGGGAGGACCTCAAGTAGCACTAAGATATAATGGATTTAACTCCATATCTAAAGGTAAATTTAAAAATGACCTCAGGGGGAGAACAACTATTGTTGTTACATTTCATCCCGATGAAATTATATGTGATGAGAAAAGAGATTATGACAGACATACGGTATTCTCAATTCCGTCCGTAGGATTAACACTTTCATATGATTCGTTTAGAAGATATAAGTTTTTAATGGAAGATGGTGAGGAATGGTCTTACGTTGATAGTAAATTAACCGACTCAAGAAAAACCACAGTAGTACTAAAAATCGATGGTGAAAGAAAAAGTGTTATGATGTACCAAGACGGTGAATACCTCGGTAAAACAAAATTTAAAAAAGATTTATTAAATACGAAAAACGAGGACTTCTATGTGGGATGTAAGAATGAAGAGGAAGAATTATTTAGGGGTGTTATATCACAACTCGTGGTTTATAATGACCTTTTAAATAAAGAAAATATCCAAGAAATAACAAAAAATAGTAAATACTCACTGACTATGCCTTTTGGGTCATATGATAGGGACGGGAATTTAGTTCAGTATTATGACATGAGGTATATTAAAGACTACAAGGTAATGGATTTGGTCGATTATGAAAATCCTTTAGAGGTTGCCGAATGTGAAATAGTAAATTGTGAATTTCTAAGGGAAAAAATCATAAAAGTACCATTTAGAAGAAGGGGTTACTTCGAAACTTTATCACATGAGTCTTCGGGTTATAAAAATGGATCATGGACTGATATCAACATAAGATATAATCAAATGAGATATCATAATGAAATGGAAAAAGGTTATAGGAACTTTGATGAAGACGGTCTATCAAATTTAGAATATACTTTACACTCAAGAAGTAAGATTAATAATCAGGTACACCTAAATGTTGGGATATGACACACAAATTAGGTATCTGTATACCCTATAGAAACAGAGAGGAACATTTAGAAAGGTTATTACTTAAATTAGATGAACATCTAACTAAAAAAGGTATTGATTATTGTGTATATGTTGGTCATCAAGTGGACGATAAACTATTCAATAGAGGGTCCATGAAAAATATTGCTGCGGTCAAAGCCTTAGAGGATGGGTGTGACTACGTGGCATTTCACGATGTTGATATGTTACCTAATGATGATAGTTGTGACTATTCGTATCCTGAAGAAACACCCACACATATTGCAACCAAACTATCGAAATATTCCTATTCACTTGGGTATGAACAATATTTTGGTGGGGTAGTACTTTTAAATAAAGAACACTTGGAAAGAACCAATGGTTACTCTAATGATTATTGGGATTGGGGTCAAGAAGACGATGATCTTTTTTGGAGATGTGATTACGAAGGTTTGAGTGATAGGTCAATTTATAAAGAATTAAAAAATAAGAAGGTATATAATTTTGATGGTGATACCTCACAAATCGAAATACCATCGAAACGAGAGATAACAACACCATTATTTAGGAACCATACAATATCAGTATTGGTATCTCCCGACCAACAACCAGATGTTGTACCTATATGGTTAGTGGGTGATGAGGATAGGAAATTTATAGAGTACCCAATAATCAGAAAAGACGGAAGTTGGACTTGGGGATTATCATTTAACAATTCAAGAGCACTATCAACCCTTAACTTCGATTTACAAAATAATCCTATATACCATTGGGTTAAATGTAGTGAAAATCAATGGGCGTGGTTTACAGCATCGTACAACTATGAAGATATGACCTTACATATTTTTATTAATGATAAGTTAGTAAATGTAAATGGTGATATATTAAAATCAGAACCAATAACATTATCAAAAAAGTTCAGGTCACACTCCTCAGTAGGTAATTTATTCATTGGAAGATGTAACCACTCAAACATAAACTTCAAAGGAAGAATTGCAGAAATGAAAATATATGATAATTCTTTTAAGTCGTTTGAAGAATGTAGGGACAACACTGAGAATTTAATATTTGATTTGAATCAAGATGATGAAAGTATACATAGAAACGTAGAAATAACTCAAGAAGATATTTCGATTAATAATAGTATTCTACCACATAGAAGGGAGGGTTCCTTTTATTGTTTACCACATGTCGACGAAGGACTTGTTAACGGTAGATGGGTTAAAGGTGAGACCACCGCAAAAAATGAAAAGAGATTTGTTACCCTTATGCAACAGGGTAAAATTAATTATAAAGAAGATGGGATCAGTAATTTAAAATATGAATTAGTGAAAACCATTCAACACACTGAAAAGTGTAAAATTTACAATGTAAAATTATGAATGCAGAAATAAAAAAATTTCAAAACTATAAGAATGTGTTGGACAAGACAGGATGTGGGTTTTGTTTGGCTAAATGGACACAAACTACGATTCATTTACATATAGGTAGAACACACTCATGTCACCACCCTGACACTCACGCTATCCCGTTGGAAGAAATAAAGACTAACCCATCCGCACTCCACAATACTAAGTTTAAGAAACTTAAAAGAAAGGAAATGTTAGAGGGTGAACGACCTAAGGAGTGTGATTATTGTTGGAAGGTAGAAGATAACTCTGACCAGATATCTGATAGGGTATATAAGTCACACGAACCTTGGTCCAAACCATACTTAAAAGAGATTAAAGAATTAGGTTGGGATAAAGATTATAACCCAAAGTATGTCGAGGTGTCCTTTTCAAATAAGTGTAACTTCAAATGTTCTTATTGTGGACCTTCCTTCTCATCACAGTGGGTTGCTGAAATCAATAAACATGGTGCATACCCAACGACGGATCAATTCAATAATCTTGATTGGTTAAAGTCAAGTGGTAGGATGCCGTATAAACACACCGAACATAACCCTTACGTGGACGCATTTTGGGAGTGGTGGCCCGATCTTTATAGGGACTTAGATACTTTTAGGATCACTGGTGGTGAACCATTGTTAGGTCAAGACACGTGGAGAGTTTTAGATTATATTATAGACCAAGAAGACCCCAATAGAGAACTTAACTTATCAATCAATAGTAATTTAGGTATACCCGATAAATTAATTGATAAATTTATTGAAAAAATAAATAGACTTGAAGATGGTAACAAAGTAAAATCTTTTGTTGTATACACTTCCGTAGAAGGATGGGGAGAACAAGCGGAGTATGGAAGAAGTGGTTTAGTCTTTAATAAGTTTTGGGACAATATGAATAAAATTCTGACAAAGTGCCCAAGTGTGACAATAGGTATTATGAGTACTTATAATGCATTATCTGTACCGTCATATGATAGACTGATAAAGGGTGTTTATGATTTAAAGAGAGAATATGCATCGACCAACAGAGCTTGGACAACACCAATCTCACTTGACGCTTCTTTTTTAAGACACCCGTTTCATCAAACGGTTCAGGTTTTACCAGAATCTTTTGCAGATACCGTGAAATCACATGGTAAGTTAGCAGAATCCTTACAAGAAATAATACACGATGGTGAACACAATAACATGGGGGTAACTTATGGGTATACCATGATGGAAATACCTAAACTTCATAGGATATATGATTGGATGGTATCTTACCAAAAACCCGATGTTTTAAAGAGAAACCAATATAATTTTTATAAATTCTTCAATGCTCACGATGAAAGGAGAGGGACGAATTTTGTTAAAACTTTTCCTGAATTAGAAGAGTTCTATAATTATTGTAAGGAAATCAAACTCTAAGTGAATATTGTCTACAATGAAATATTAATCTACAGAAACGGCAAAAGAGAATACCCAAACTCTAATATTGCACAATATGATGTGCATCCTTGGCACACTGGTGATTATACTAACTTAAAAGTTATTGAAGATACATATGGAATAAAATTTCCGTATCATATTAAAGGTGGTGAGGATCCTAAATTTTTGGAACTAATTGAATTATTTAGGAGTCAACAGATACAAGTTTTTTTAGATCACAACTACAACAGACATAAGGTATATACACTTGATGAAATTACAAATATTAGAGTTAATTATATATACCCCATTGTTATATATAGTAATGAGATATTCAAAAAATATCAAACTATAGACATACCCAGTAAAATAATCCAAGACGCAAGAAACGGTAATTGTAAAATATGTTTTATTCAACCAACAGAAGGTTTCTTTGGTGAGGATGATAAAAATTTTATATGGTTAGATCGTTTATCAAACAAGTATGAGTTAAGTTCAAACTCCTTAATAGGTATATCAACTAACTTTATTGCGGACCAAAGAAAAAAATCATTAGAAGAACGTGGATTGATAGGTAAGGATTCGTTTAAGATTATAGAATACTCATACTTTCAATCAAATTTATGGTTCACGAATCCAGGTCACATAACAGACCCAAATGCCGACAGAATGGCGAGAGAAAAATTACAGGAATTTATTACTCATTCATTAACAGAAAGAAAGACACACCACTTTTTAAATTTCAATCGTGTCCCAAAGTTACACAGAGTGATTCTATTCGGAGTACTCAATAGTAAAGACATATTCAAAGATAAATTCATATCAACACTTGGTGGTGCGGACACAGACGACAAACAATTCTACAAACAATGGGTTGAGGGACAAGTGCCCGACGTATATGAATGGAAAAAAGACATAGTTAATTTTTATGAAAATTATGATTGTCGTGTTCATACGTGGTATGATGAACCTGACCTTGAAAATAATAAAGCAAACACCTTTAACACAACAGCACACAAAGAATCTTTTGTCAATATTGTGAGTGAATCACTTATACACCATGAAACCGTATTTTTTTCAGAGAAAACATATAAACCCATGTTCTGTGCACAACCATTTATTATGGTGGGCAACCCACAATCATTGAAAGTTTTGAGAAAACAAGGTTTTAAAACTTTTGACAAGTGGTGGGACGAGAGTTATGATGAAGAACTTGATTTTCACAAGAGGATGGATAAGATAATTAAGGTAATGGAGACAATAGCGTCTTGGGATATGGATAAATGTTATAAAATAACACAAGAAATGTTACCAACGTTGATTCATAACTTTAATATCTTAATGAAGGGTGAATCATTATACAATCTTTTAGATGAATTGGAAGATTTTGGGGACAAAGAGTCAAAGACTTTAATATGATTATTAATGAACCCCTATATTTCTATAATTCAAGTTGCAACTATATTGACGAAAACTTGTCGATATTACGACCCAAAAATATCGTTAATACGATAGAGAATTGTGAAATAATCTTACTCACTAATTATGATGCACTTTATGACAAATTCTACAATGATTTTGTTGAACTTATAGTATATTCTAAGGAGAATAATAAAAAGATATATTACGATTCAACAACAGAGTTGATATCCGAAAATTTTATTGATAGAATACAAATACATGACAATCTATCAACACTTACGATTCTCACAAACGGACCAACAAATAATTATGAAAAAAAATTTTATAACCTTAGAGATAAGGGAGTAACATTGATTGTCGAGCAATTTTTTGTCAAATACGAGGATTATTACGTGCCAATTAAAATTCAACACAAAGATCTCGACAGAAAAAAATTTCTAATGTTGGGTGGTAAATCAAAAGATTTTAGAACAGCAATTACGGGTTTAATTTTTGGTAATGACCTTCATAAATATGGTCATATATCCTACTTTGGGTTCGAACCCCTTTCATCATTTACAAATGAGACTGTCTATGATTATTTTATGTCAGATTCACCAATAGAACAGAAGTTAAGAGTTAAAGAGGGTATTTTGAAAATGGGAGGAAACAAATTATTAGATGTAGACACCTTTGATTTTAAAGTTTCACATACACGTAGATATGATTCAACACCATATGATTTAGTTGAGTTTGTTGTGGTGTTGGAAAGTGATATCAATCACGATAGACATTTCATTACCGAAAAAACAACTAAGTGTGTTCAGATGAATAAGAAATTTATCTTACTTTCCGCTCCCAATATGTTAGAAAAGACAAAACAATACTACAAAAAATATCACAATAAAGATATTTCTCATCTAACCGATTGGTGTGACACATCCTATGATCAAATTACAAATAAATGGGGAAGAATAGATAAAATTTACGAGGTAATTGAAAAATCCATAAACGGATACCTTATTTGAAAATATACTTTACTTAAACCCAAAAAAATCATACTTTATCAGTAATAATGGTTTATTTAAGATTTAGTATATGTCAGACTACGGTCCTGTAGGTAAGTATAATGGTAAGAGACGATACCTGAGAAAAAACAATAGTTATTATCAGGAGTCATCCGAACTCATACCCGATTTAAAAGAATCGGATTTTGTGTTTTCGTGTGAGAAAATACACCAATGGGATGATCTACAAAATGGAGAAATTATTTACGCCGATAGAGGAAAGAAAGACATTACATTAGTTGTTGGTGAAAGTTGGACGTATGGTGATAGTTTAAAACCATTTGTTAAATGTGCCGAAAATAAAGACAACTTATCATATAGAATTTCCAAAATATTTTCAACTAAAGTAAGTGAGTGGTTAGATACTGACTTTCTACAATGTGCAACCGCAGGTCAATCAAACATAGACATACTTAAAGATTTAGATGAGGGTCTAAAGTGGATACTTAATAATAAAAGTTACGAAAGGATATTTGTATTAATACAAATTACATCACCAGGTAGATGTTCAAGACATAGTAACGATTGGGACGATTTTGGGTTAGGAGAACTATTTCAAGAAAACAACGATTATAAAATAAACAAACCATACGATTTTGAGTCGTGGTTTAAGGAGTATGAGAAAATAATATTCCAAAGAATAAGTGAAATACTTGGTAAGTATAATGTTGAAGGATTGGTTTGGAAAAACTTTAATGAATTCATATCAGTCAATGACGACACACACGATAATATTAAAATTATTGAAACACCCGCACAAAGATATGTGTGTGAATTATGTAATGTAAACACAAAATTACCTTTATCATTAGAAATGGATTTTTTTGAACGTATACCAAGTTTTGTGAACTTGGTTGTTGATAAAGAAAGATTAATACAAGAAATGGACTTAATAGATAGTTCTTATTCCCACTTACAATTATCCAAACTAAATGATTGGCACTTTAATGAAACAGGTCATTGGATATGGTTCTTGAAAATTAGAGAGACTTGTATATCAAAGGGTTTAGGTTTAAAAAAATACAAAGGAAAAATAAATTATAAAAATAAAGAACTGATATGAAAATAGGTTTCATAGGGGTTGGGAAACTCGGAAAAGATGCGGCTGAGGTAATGGCCGAAAAACACGATGTACTTGGTTATGACATCAATGAAGTAAAACCAGATAATTTTAAAATGGTTAGTACAATAAAAGAGGTTTGTGAAGACCGTGAATTAATATTCATCGCTGTTCCAACACCACACCATCCTGATTATGATGGTAGATACCCCACTTCACATTTACCCAATAAAGATTTTAATTATCAGATCGTAAAAGATATTTTAATAGAGACAAATAAACACGTATCTAAAGAACAATTAGTTGTTTTAATATCAACAGTATTACCTGGTACAATCAGAAGAGAGTTTATTGAGTTAATCCCTAATGGTAGGTTTATATACAACCCATATTTGATCGCTATGGGGACTGTTAAGTGGGACATGGTAAATCCTGAGATGGTTATTATAGGTACTGAAGATGGAACTATGACAGGGGACGCTAAACTTCTATTAGACTTCTATAGAACATTTATTACTGATGGTACAAGATACGAAGTTGGTACATGGGACGAGGCGGAAGGAATTAAAATATTCTACAATACATTCATATCAACGAAGGTAGCTTTGGTTAATATGATCCAAGACGTGGCAGAAAAATCAGGTAATATTAATACTGATATTATCACGGGTGCACTTGAAAGGTCAACCTATAGAATTTTGGGACCTGCGTATATGAAAGCGGGTATGGGTGATGGTGGAGGATGCCACCCAAGAGACAATATTGCACTGAGATTCATGGCAGATAAGTTGGGTTTAGGGTATGATTTATTTGATTCTATTATGTCGGCAAGAGAAGTACAAGCGAAGAATATGGCGAATAGGTTAGTTGAATTATCTAAAGAGAGTGATTTACCTATAATCATATTGGGTAAAGCTTACAAACCCAATGTAAATTATGTTGACGGTTCATCATCCATATTAGTAGGACATTATATTGAAGAACAAGGTTTGTCAGTTCAGTTTGATTTGAAAACTCCAATACTTGGTGTTTATCTATTAGCACACATGGGTAAGGATCACGATTACGATTTTCCTGAAGGTTCGGTGATTTTAGATCCGTGGAGATCATTCACAACAAATAAAAACATAAAAGTCGTTCATTACGGAAATACAAGAAAGTAAATGTTTTCAATAGGAATATCTTGTTATTATCATGACTCTTCGGTCGCACTGTTTAAAGACCGAAAATTAATCTTTGCTTGTGAGGAAGAAAAGTTCACGGGTATTAAACATGATAGTAGTTTTCCTAAAGAAACCTTAAATTATATAAAAGATACTTACAAATTAAATAAGGAGAACGTTGAGGTGGTATGTTTCTATGAGGATCCTTCACTTAAGAAGGAAAGAGTAGTCGAATATTCAAAAAAACTATTTTTTAAAAAACCATTATATTCTCTAAGAAACTACCTCAACTTCCTTAAAAATAAGAGAGAACTTAAAAGACTATTACCTAAATTATCAGATAATATATTTTACTCTAAACATCACCATTCACATTTATACTATTCATCTTTCAGTTCACCATACAAAGAATCGGCAGTGGTGTCCATTGATGGTGTTGGTGAGTACGACACAACAACAATATCCTATTATAATGGTAAAAAGTTAGATGTTGAAACAGTATCATCATACCCACACTCTATGGGATTATTTTATTCTGCGATGACATCCTTTTTAGGTTTTAGACCAAATGAGGGTGAATATAAAGTTATGGGTTTGAGTTCATATGGGAAGACGACACCAATCGTAAAGGATCTAAGGAAATTAATTACTTTTGTTAATGGTAAGATAGATTGTGACATGAATTATTTTACTTGGGATAGTAATGGTAAAGTTATGTTTAACTATAAATTATCAGAGTATCTTAATCTATTACCTCGATTACCTGAAGAAAGGATAACAAAAAAACATAAGGATCTTGCTTATGGGGTACAGTTAGTATTTGAGGAGGTGTTATTTCAATTACTAAACTACACTCAAAAAAAATATAAAACCCATAATCTATGTTTGGGTGGTGGATGTGCATACAATGGACTAGCAAACGGAAAGGTATATACTAAGACTAAATTTAAAAGTGTATGGGTGCCACCAGCACCTTCAGATGCGGGATCATCCATTGGGTCAGTAGTAAACTACTATACAAATATAGGTTCCAAAGTCACTATACCTAACACACCATTTTTGGGTCCTTCCTATAATGTTAATATTAAATTTAAAAGACACTTAACTAAACGTAACTTCCTCTATGTGAATGAAAATAACATTTATAGAATAGTTGCAAATGAAATAAAAAAAGGTAAAGTCATTGGTTGGTATAGACATCAAATTGAGTTTGGTGCGAGAGCACTTGGACACAGGTCAATATTAGCAGATCCGAGAAATCCAAAAATGAAGGATAGGATTAATAAGATGGTCAAAAGAAGAGAAGGTTTTAGACCTTTTGCTCCGATGGTCACCAAAGAGAGACAAAAAGAATTTTTTGATGTTATAGATGATGTTCCATATATGAATCAAGTGGTTAAAGTAAATGAAATGCACCGAATGAGTTTACCTGCAGTTGTTCATGTTGATGGAACTTCGAGAGTCCAATCGGTAGACAATAAAAACACAATACACAAACTCTTAGTTGAGTTTGAAAAAATCACTTCTTATCCAATACTATTGAATACTTCATTTAATATAAAAGATAAGACAATGGTGTTGACACCTGAAGATGCTTTAAAAACATTTGATCAGACTGACATTGACATTTTGGTGTTACATAACTTTTTAATTTTTAAAAAATAAAATATGGGAGATTTTTTATTAGGATTAGTATTATTGGTGTTACTAATATTAGTTAATTATATAGTGGTTGAGTTGTGCAAATTATTTCCAAAAAATATATTGGGGATGGTTCCTGTAATGATAGGTTTAGATACTTTTATGACTATTGGTTATGCTGCTATTGGTAAAACTTTTATAACTGATATAAGATTATTTTTAGGTGGAATAGGTCTATCAATTACTGTCGCATTGGCACATAAAGTATTTTATATGTTGAGAACCTTTAAAGTAATGTTTAAAGATGAAATAGGAAAATAATACTATAGTGAAAGTAAAAAAATTTAAAACATGATTGGAAAGATAGTTCGTTGGTTTAAAGAACGAAAAGATAAAAAACGTAAAGAAAAGGAGTTCAAGAAAAAAATGGAGGAATTGAAAAAAAGAGACCCATTTATTTACAAACATTAATATGAAGGTAGTTCACACATATATAGATAAACATGATTTAATTTGGAAAGAGTTATTGTATGTACAATACCTCAGTCTTTTGTTGGCGAAAAAACATTATGGTAATATCTCGTTCTATGGTGATGAGAAAGCGTGTGACCAAATGAGGGAAATGGGGTTACCATATGACACACTTAATTATAACGTGGTTAAGAAAAGTGATATGGACACATGGAGTATCCCAAAATTGAAAGTTTATGAATCTATCACAGAACCATTTCTACACATTGATACCGATACTTTAATGTTTGATAAGATCGATTTTGATACATACCAACAGGATTTTCTATTTAGTCACATAGATATGTCCTTACCAAATGGATATAAAAAAGATCAAATCATGGAAGAACTCTACAAATATTATTTTTGTAGAATCCCAAAAGGACAAGACCATGATAGTGACTATCCTTTCAAATCAATGGTTTCAAAAACGATAAATCAATTACCTGAATTAACACTCACTGATATTGACACAAAAGAGAGTTTTGTTTATATGGATAAAACATACAGTAAACTATTTTTTGATCTTATGGAAAAAATAGATAACAAAGTTTTTGATAATACACATTTCCCATCTATACCAAATATGAATATTGTTTTTGTAAAAGACACGGAAACATTTCAAAAAGTTTGTCAAGAAACTTTAAAACATTACGAAGAAAATAAAAGTAAAATAGATAAAGAAGAATATGGTCCTTGTTATATAGAACAGTTGATGTTACACGTACATCTTAGGATGTTGAATTCCCAATATAAGAAATCTAATAAAAAAGACGATCATGTTCTTTTTGAACATAATCCTATGATGCAGATAGACCCCGATAACAATAATGCTGACTATACTAAGATATCATACCCATTTAGATTAAGTGTCCTTAACCAAAAACATTTTAAGTGTGATTGTTGTGATGAAAGTACAATAACAAAACTTTCTAAGTTTAAGAATTTCAAAGAAGAAACTCATAATAATAAATTTAGAAAAATAGTAATAAAAGATGCGGGTGATGTAAAAAACTATTTTGATGAAGATTTCAATGGATTTCTACACACGAGTTATCTAAAGTGGTACGATATAATACAGGCAATAATCATAGACAAATTAAGGTCTGAGATTGGTGACGAGGGTATTCGAAATATCCATAAGTATTATGAATCAAAATATTCTGATTTGGATTTACCGTTAATATCGGGTGGTGAAAAATTATATACTGAGTTAACTGGTTTCGACTTCAAACTTAAAACAGGATTAATATGAAAAGATTAGTAGTGTCAGGATGTAGTTTTACATTTGAAGATTGGAATTGGCCAAAGTTTTTAGGAGAACATTACGGTTTAGAGTTGAATGATATTACCAATGTAGGTATGGGTTCACAAGGTAATGGATTGATATCAAAAAAATTAATCTATGCGGTTACAGAGTCACTTGAAAAATATAAACCTGAAGATCTTTTAGTTGGTATAATGTGGAGTGGTATTGACCGATTTGATTTTCATAGTGAAAACAATTATAAAAGTTCTAATTGGGGTAATAATGGTCATGTTAATTCAATACATAACCCAACCAATGTGGTTAAGGATAAAAAATGGTATTTGATAAATCCTGGTTGGGGTGGATTAGATGATCCACACCCCCTTATGGAGTCACATTATAAATATTTTCATTCAAATATCGGTGCGGTTGTCAGTACATTACAGTCTATACTCTTAACTCAATGGTTTCTGAAAGAAAAAGGGGTTAAATATTTTATGACCACATACATGGATATCTTTAACAAATATGGGGAACATTTCCTTGATAATCCTGAGATAAAATACCTATACGATTTAATAGATTTTAATAATTATTTACCAATAAAAGGTTGTTATGAATATGTTAGAGAGAATTATCCTCAAGGTATGCCGAGTGATGGTGGACACCACCCACATGAAGATGGTCACAAATTTTTTGTAAATAATGTAATAATTCCATTTTTAAATGGGGAAAAAATAAAAAAAAGAAAATTAATTTAATATGATATATTGGTTCACAGGACAACCTGGTTCAGGTAAAACTACACTATCAAATCTCCTAAAGAAAGAATTAGAAAGAGATAGGATGTTTACTTATAAAGTAGAACAATTAGATGGGGATAATGTAAGGGAATTATTCCAAAACAAAGACTATAGTGAGAAAGGACGTAGATATAACGTTGATATAGTACAAAAAATATCACATTATCTACAAACTAAGGGTGATGATACTATTGTATCATTAGTTTCACCATATATAGACCAAAGAGAACAATTTAAAAAATTATTAGGTAATAAGATAGTTGAAATATATGTACACACTTCTGAAAAAAGAGAAAGGGACCATTTTAAGTCAGATGACTATCAATCACCCAAAGATAATTTTATAAACATGGATACTACAGATGTCACACCCGAAGAATCTATAGTAGAAATATTAACAACATTAAAAAATAAAATTTATGAAGTATAATTTATATATCGGCCGATGGCAGACATGGCATAATGGACACGAATGGTTGATTAGACAACAATTAGACAAAGGTAATAAGGTTTGGATTGCAATTAGGGACGTTGAAGTTGGTCCAAATAATCCTAAGAGTGCTCATGAAGTAATGATGAGTCTAATGGAAGTACCTTTTATTAAGGATAATACAGATAAATTACATATTTCTATCATACCAGACATAGAATCTATAAATTATGGTAGAGGTGTTGGATACGAGGTTATTGAACATTTTCCCCCTGAAGACATAAAAGAAATATCAGGAACAAAAATTAGGGATGGTAACAATTAAAGAGACGCTAATAAAAACATTCATATGGAGAGTTATCGCAACCACAATAACAATAGGTATCGGTTGGTATATAAGTGGTAATTTCCAATTTGGTTTGGCGATCGGAGGTGCCGATACAGTAATTAAAACATTAGGATACTTCGGTTTTGAAAGATTTTGGAATAAAATCGGTAGTAAACACACCAAAATTTAACTCACTATTGAATTACAAAGTATTTATCTATAGTAAATAGAAAACTACTTTTATATGAAAATATATGATCCACATATAACGGGTTCCCTGTCCGTTTCCTCCTCAGCAGATATTCAGGGAGATTTAACCGTGGGAGGTACAATTTATGGTACCGCACAGATTAATGGTTCGGTGGAGACAGCAACAAGCGCATCACACGCCGCAAGTTACGTTTTAACATCAAGTTACGAAATATTCACCGCGAGTGTTGGGACGGGTTCGTTCACTGGTTCCTTTAGTGGAGATGGTTCCGAACTTACTGATATACCCGCTACAGCGGTCACAGGTTTAAGTTTAGATAGTCTTGCAAGTAGTACAGCAACAGCATCAATATCGTCAACCGAATTAGTAACAAATGTATCAATAATCCCCAAACTAACAGACACAATTGATTTAGGGTCACCTTCAAAACAATGGAGAGACCTATACCTATCTTCAGGATCATTATACATTAATGGACAACAAGTAATTTCAACCACAGGTACGGAACTAAGAATTACAACTGATAATGGTGAATCAATCAAGATTTTAGAGGAAGGGTCTGATACTATAACCCTACAATCGGAAAATGGTGACATAACACTATCATCTTCAGGTACGGGTAATATTGAATTAGATGCCCCCATACAGATTACTGCAGGTAATAAAATTTTATCATCTGATGGTAATTCAATAGTTTTTGGAAATGGTGTAATAATCACAGGTAGTATAAGTTTGACAGGAAATGTTGATGGTGTGGAGATTGGTACGTTTAAAAGTACCTTTGATACAACGACAGGGTCATTTGATGGTAGGTTAGATAATTTAGAAACAAGCACGGGAAGTCTTAGTACTAAAAATACTACACAGGACGGTAGATTAGACTCTATTGAAATAAAGACTGGTAGTTTAGAAACTAAAAATACTACACAGGATGGTAGATTAGGAAGTTTAGAAACTAATAGTGGTTCACAAGCCACGAGTATTGGTAATTTAGAGAGTTTTCAAAGTGACGTTGAGACGGGCATTCAGTTTACAGGGTCAAACGTTACTATTAAAGGGAACCTTTTAGTAAAAGGTACTGAAACAAAGGTAGATTCTACCACTGTAGATATCGCAGACAATATAATTTCATTGAATGGTAGTGGTGCAGTCAATGCGGGTATTGAAGTTAGAGACACTGAAGCGCCTGGTACAACATCAGGATCACTTGTATATGATACGGGGGATAATCAATGGAAGGGTGGTTTAAAAGGTTCAGAAAAACGTTTACTCAATAGTGATGATTTAACCACAATAGATTCAAGTATTGGTTCTTTAGAAAATGAAAGTGGTTCTGTTAAATTAAGATTAAATGAGATTGAATCAACTACAGGTTCACATAATACACGTATAGGTGAATTAGAAACAATATCTGGTTCACATGATGGTAGACTTGACTCCATCGAAACAAAAACAGGTAGTTTAACAACAGATATTTCTACATTAGATGGAAGAGTTGATAGTTTAGAAACTAAAACTGGTAGTCTTGACACAACAAATACATCTCAAAACAATAGACTAGATAATATTGAGACTAAAACAGGTAGTTTAGAGACCACCGATACCTCACAAAATAGTAGGTTAAGTTCAATAGAACTCTTTACAGGTAGTTTAGATGCTACATTTGCAAGTGATGCCGATGTAACCACATTAAGAAATGATTTAAATACGTACACCTCCTCAAACGACACCACCAACACAAATCAAAATAGTAGATTAGGAAGTTTAGAGGCAACAAGCGGTTCAATTGAAAGTTTTACAAGTAGTATTGATACAACTATTAAAAATAAACTAAATAGTGAAACGGTTATTAGTAGTTCTATACAGATAGATCACGATACAACCACAAACTTTTCAGCAAATGAACATATTGACCACTCAACTATTACGATTGGTAGTGGTAAAGGTTTGATAGGTGGTGGTACTATTGATACAAATAGGAGTTTAACACTTGAAACGGGATCTAACCATTTTTTAGGTGGGGTAAAATCCAAATTAAATACTGAGACAGTTGTTAGTGGTTCTGTACAAATCGATATCACAAACACTACAAATTACAATTTAGTTGATGGTAGATTAGACTTAATAGAGTTATTTACGGGTAGTATTGATGATACATTCGCAACTGATAGTGATGTTACCACACTTAGAACAGATTTTAATGATTATACATCATCTAATGCAAGTGAGAGATCAACTCTAAGTGGAAGAGTAGGTTCTTTAGAAACTAAAACTGGTAGTCTTGAAACCACTAATACATCCCAAAATAATAGATTAGATCTGATAGAGACAGTAACTGGATCACAAAAAACAAAATTACTGCAACATGGGAACAGATTAGATTCATTAGAAGTAACAAGTGGATCACATGATGATAGATTAGATGATATTGAAAGTAAAACTGGTAGTTTTGCTACAAATAATTATTATACAACAGGAGCAACATTTAATTCAAGTGATGGTGTTGTTACAGGAACACGTAATGACGGAAACAGTTGGACAGTTGATTTAGATGGGAGATATTTAACTTCGTTTACAGAAACAGATCCTATATTTGGAGCGTCCCCTTCTGCAGGAATCACCAACGGTAAAATATCAAATTGGGATACAGCATATGGATGGGGAGATCATTCAGTAGCGGGATATCTAACTTCGTACAATGATGAATACACCACAGGTGCAACATTTAATGGTAGTAGTGGTATAATTACATTTGTAAGGAACGACGGGGACACTTTTACACTTGATATCAGTTCAACTCTAACCGACATAAATGTTACGGGAGGTACCTATAACGATAGTAGTCAAACGTTAACATTAAATAAATCAAACGGAGGTTCAATAGATATAACGGGGTTTGCAGTTGACACAGTCCTACATACTACAGGAGCAACATTTAATACAAGTGATGGTGTTGTTACTTTTACTAAGAATGGTGGGGATACATATACAGTTGATTTAGATGGTAGATTCCTAACATCATTCACAGAAACAGATCCTGTGTTTACCGCTCATGCAGCATTTGGTGTTACCACAACTAAAATATCAAATTGGGACACCGCATATGGATGGGGTGATCACTCATTAGGTGGGTACCTAACCTCACATCCAAACATAAATGCAGAGAGTTCTTCAAACAATAGTGGAAGAACATATATACAAGATATTTTATTAGATGGTAATGGTCACGTAACAGGAATTACAACTGCAAGTGAATCTGTTGTTAATACGGACGAATTTACTACAGGAGCAACATTTAATACATCAAATGGTGTTATTACGTTTACAAGAAATGATGGTGATACTTTCACTGTTGATATTGACGGTAGGTTCTTAACAAGTTATACTGAAACAGACCCTGTGTTTACCGCTCACGTAGCTCACGGGATTACATCAACTAATATATCTAATTGGAATACCGCATATGGATGGGGTGATCATTCGTTAGGTGGTTATCTAACATCTTTACCATCACACAATCACGATGATAGATATTATACTGAAACAGAAATAGGTAATTTCTTTGATGGAACTACATCAATCACAGGATATGATAGATCCAATTGGAACACGGCATACGGATGGGGTGACCATTCGTTAGGTGGGTACCTTACTTCACATCCAAATATATCTGCAGCAAGTTCTTCCAACAATAGTGGGAGAACATATATTCAAGACATACTACTCGATGGTAATGGTCATGTTACTGGTATAACTACCGCCACAGAAACATTAGTGAGTTCAGATGAATTTACAACAGGTGCGACATTTAATACAAGTGATGGTATATTAACCTTCACAAGAAATGATGGTGATATCTTTACGGTTGACATTGACGGACGATTCCTAACTTCGTTTACTGAATCAGATCCTGTATTTATGGCATCTCCATCAGCAGGAATCACCAACGGTAAAATATCAAATTGGGACACCGCATATGGATGGGGTGATCACTCGGTTGAAGGATATTTGAAAAGTTTTACAGAAACGTATACTCAACATGAGGATATATCCGCAGCATCTTCGTCTAACAATAGTGGTCGAACTTACATACAAGATATATTACTTGATGATAATGGACATGTCACAGGTTTAACTACTTCAACTGAATCTGTAGTAAATACGGATGAGTTTGTGACGGGTGCAACATTTAATAGTGGTAATGCGGTATTAACCTTCACAAGAAATGACGGTGATACCTTTACAGTTACATTGTTAGATACATTATCTGACGTAACAGTCACAAGTGGTACATATGACGATAGTAGTCAAACATTAACACTTACCAAATCAGATGGTAGTACTGTCGATGTAAATGGGTTCGCTGTAGACACCGTACTTCACACAACAGGTGCAACTTTCAATTCAAGTAACGGTATAATTACTTTTACTAAGAATGGTGGAGATACATACACGGTAGACTTAGACGGTAGATACCTAACCTCATTCACAGAAACAGATACATTAGATAGTGTAACCGATAGAGGGTCAAGTACTTCTAACACAATTACAGTAGGTGAACTAACAACAACACAAATATCAACACCTACAGATACAAACTTAAAACTGTATCCTAACGGAACAGGACACCTTTATTTAGGTGATTCGAGTAATGGTATGAATATGTACCACTATAGTCAGGCCAATAATGGTAAATACACAACCTTTACACATAACGGTAATTACTATAGAATAAGTCCAACCGCAACTTCAGGTTTAGAGATAACATCAAATACAAAAATTACAGGGACACTAACCGCAAGTGGTTACAACGATAGTAATTGGAACACGGCATACGGATGGGGTGACCATTCATTGGCGGGTTATATAAGTTCATTCACGGATACGAACGAATTTACAACAGGGGTGACATTTAACACAAGTAATGGTGTTCTTACATTTACAAGAAACAATGGTGGCGACACATTTACTGTAGACTTAGATGGTAGATTCCTAACATCATTTACAGAAACCGACCCTGTATTTACTGCTCATGCGGCATTTGGTGTTACCACAACTAAAATATCGAATTGGGATACTGCATATGGATGGGGAGATCATTCACTAGCAGGATACATAAGTTCATTTACGGATACAAACGAATTTGTTACAGGTGCGACATTCAACACAAGTGACGGTAAAATTACATTTACAAGAAACAATGGTGGCGACACTTTCAATGTTGATTTAGATGGTAGATTTTTAACTTCGTTTACTGAGTCAGATCCTATATTTACTGCACATGCGGCATTTGGAGTTACTACAACTAAAATATCAAATTGGGATACTGCATATGGATGGGGAGATCATTCAGTAGCGGGATATCTAACAAGTTATAGTGAAACCGATACGTTATCAACTGTAACCGCAAGAGGGAGGAGAACTCACTCTAATGGTTCTGATATATGGAATGCAACCACACCAGGTTTAGGTGAAGGTAATATTCATTTAATGAGTGTTAGTAACGACCATGCGGGTGGTGCAATTACATTCAACGCATCTGATGCAAATAGTGCACAAGCGGGTATATATGTAAAGTCTGATGGTTCTTATGGTACAAAAATGTACATCGCAACCACCGACAGTTATGCTACTGGTTCAAAAACCGCAATATCGATTGATCATAATGGTCTTGTAAATGTTACAAGAGGTAATAACAGATTACAAGTTAATGGTAATCGTGTACATCATGCAGGTGACTTCACAACAACAGATGTTGCAAATGGTGTGACGGCATATGGATGGGGAGATCATTCACAAGCGGGATATATAAGTTCATTTACAAATACAAATGAATTTACAACGGGAGCAACATTTAACACAAGTAATGGTGTTGTTACGTTTACAAGAAACAATGGGGGTGATACCTTTAATGTAGACTTAGATGGAAGATATCTTACTTCATTCACTGAAACATATACTCAACATGACAATATATCTGCAGCAAGTTCTTCCAACAATAGTGGAAGAACATATATTCAAGATATATTACTTGATAGTAATGGACACGTAACAGGATTAACCACGGCTACAGAAACAGTTACGGATAGTGGAAATGATAATGACATAGACTATATAAGTGGAGCGACATTCAATTCATCAACAGGTGTTATAACAGGTGTGGGAACAGGTAATGCAGGATTTACAGTTGATATCGATGGAAGATTCCTACCATTAGCTGGTGGCACATTAACAGGTGATTTAACTATACCTGATTATATAAACCACACTGGCGATTCTGGTACTAAATTTGGGTTTAGTGATGACGAGACGTTTGCTGTAGTATCTGGTGGCTCTGTAAGATTAACAATTAATGATGTCGATGCAACTTTTGCTGGAAATATAGGAATTGGTGATAATATGGGGTCTCCAAGTCATCCTTTAGATGTTAAAGGGGCAGACACCGACAATTCAACTATTGCAAGGTTTTACTCTAACACAGGTGCTAGAGGTTCTTTCATAATAAGAAATGGTAGTGGAGTAAATCCTACCACTTTTATAGGAACCGCAGGCGGTTCTGAACAATTATCTATTGGAACAAACAATACTGAGGCGATAAGATTAGACGCATCTCAAAACACACGTTTTGCAGGTATTGTAGCTGTTAACGCAGGTAAATCTTTTAGATTATATAATGCAGCCAGTAATGGTTGGGGTGAGATAACTTTAAATGAAACTGATAATAAAATACAATTTAATAGAGGTGTTCAACCTTCAGGTGATAATCAATCTGATCAATTATTAGGTACTTCAAGTAAAAGATGGTATCAAGTACATGCAGGCACTTTTTATGGTGATGGTGGTAACTCAACAAATTGGAACACAGCATATGGATGGGGAGATCATTCACTAGCAGGATATATAAGTTCATTTACGGACACCAATGAGTTTGTTACGGGAGCCACTTTTGATGGTAATACTGGTATAGTAACCTTCACAAGAAATAATGGTGGTGACACATTTAATGTGGACATTAGTTCTACACTAACAGATATTAATGTTACAGGTGGAACATACAATGATGCCAACCAAACATTAACATTAAATAAATCAAACGGAGGTTCAGTAGACGTTACAGGTTTTGCAGTTGATACTGTTTTACACACAACAGGCGCAACATTCAATAGTAGTAACGGTATAATTACATTCACTAAGAATGGTGGTGCTACATATACTGTTGATATTGATGGTAGATATGCAGAAACAGCACACAACCATAAATTCTTATTAGGATCTACCGCAAATGAAGGTAGTGGTGGGATGCAAAATTGGAATTCTCAAGAGAGTACTCTGGATTTAAATCCTACTACAGATTGGTACACCTCTTTAAGAATTGGACATGGTGACCCTGTATCATATTATAGTAATACCTTGGCCATTCAAATGACAGGTGGTGATGCGGGTAGAATGTACATAAGAACCGTCGCTAATGGGTCAAAACAAACTTGGAAGAAGTATTGGCACGATGGTGACTTTTCAAGTACTAATATATCTAATTGGAATACCGCATATGGATGGGGAGATCATTCACAAGCGGGATATATAAGTTCATTTACAGATACAAATGAGTTTACAACGGGTGCGACTTTTAATAGTGGTAATGGTGTAATTACATTTACAAGAAATAATGGTGGAGATACATTCACCGTAGATATCGATGGAAGATACTTGACTTCATTTACTGAGTCAGATCCTGTATTCTCCGCATCGGCAGCGGGAGGTATTTCATCGAGTGATATAACTAATTGGGATGCCGCATATGGATGGGGAGACCATTCACAAGCGGGGTACCTAACTTCAAGTTCAACTCAAAGTAAGTACTTAAGAAGTGATGCGAACGATACGACAACGGGAGCACTTACAATAGGTGGTTCTATAGACTCTGGCGGTACTGATATGGGTTATTATCAAAGTGCAGGTACTAACATAGTATTAAAAGGTGATAGTGTAGGTAGAAGTGGGATATTTTTTGAGTCAGAAAAAGATGGTGCTAATATCAATGATCCTTCTGATTATGGTTTTATACAGTTTCACTCATATGGTTATGGTAACACGACAGGTGAGTCTGCGGCTATGGTTATTGGTGTATCTAATGATGCCGCTGATAAGTTAATATTACAAGCACCATACAATGGTGGTGTTATGATTGGTTATAAAGACGCTACAAGTGGGGTAGATTTAACACTAAGTGAGGTTATACATAGTAACGCATCTTCTTATAATGACGGAAATTGGAATACCGCATATGGATGGGGGGATCATGCAAGTGGAGGTTATGCCGCTGACAACAGTGTGGTAAAATTAACGGGTAACCAATCTATATCTGGAACTAAAAAGTTTTCTAATTCCTCTCTTGTTATAGAAGGTTCACATGGAACTATATCTTTCATGGATACATCATCGGAGGATAATTTTTACATACACGTTAATAGTAATAATTTCTATGTACTTGCCGACAGAGATGGTAGTGACACAATAGATGGTGGTTATGAAACACCACATCCATTACAATTAGAAGGTGATACGAATACCGCTTATGTTTTCGGTAGTGCATTAAATATATCCAATTGGAATACCGCATATGGATGGGGAAATCATGCAAGTGGAGGTTATCTTACATCGTTACCATCACATAATCACGACGATAGATATTATACTGAATCAGAAATGAAAACCTATTTTGATAGAGGTTACATAGATTCATTCAGTCAAAGTAACTTAGCCGTTGGTTGGTATACAATTGCCACTAACACAGGTGATAGAGCTTTAGGGGAGTTTCAAATATGGGATACAGCATCAAGCGATCATCAATCTGTTCTATTTAGTGCATCACATCATTTTGGTACAGACACATCAAACGACATAACTGTTACAGCCAATTCAAGGTACTCGGGTACAAACTTTAGATATATAAGAATAAAAGATCATGATACTTACGCGGGGGCTGCTTTACAGGTATATGTAGATGCGGATTCTAACTCAGTATATGCTGCCATTGTAGGTGGTAATGCTCAAACGGCTGGTTGGGTTTTAAAAAATTGGGTTGCTGATGCATCCGATCCTGGTGACGTTTCTAATTGGTCAAGTTTTGGTGAAAGAGCCAAAGTTGATTTAGATTTAACTGTAAATGGTGGTATAATAACTACGGGTGAAATATACGCTGGTAGTCAAACTACCCAAAATAAAGTTTATCATAGTGGTAATTTTACTGACAGTTCTACAAATTGGAATACTGCATATGGATGGGGCGACCACTCAGTAGCAGGATATATAACATCACCAGATGGTGGTAATGCCACTACATTAGATACGTTAGATTCAACTCAATTCTTAAGAAGTGATACGGCGGATACGTTTACGGGTACTATTACAATGGGTACTCAACATGCATTAGTCGCCAACAATTATGGACGAGGTGTTTATGGTTTATATTCCTCAACGAAATACCAACATGTTTGGTCTATGGGTACCGCTTATAATCTTTCAGATGATGGTTCAACATCTGGTAATTTATACGGTATATCGTTCACACATACAAATGTTGGTGGACAATCTAAATCAGGTTTAGATCATCAAATGTTAATAATGAGGAATGGTACTACTGTATCTGCCATTGGAGCGGGTATATGGACAGATGGTACTATAACAACAACATCCCATGGTAATTCATCACAATGGAACACAGCGTATGGGTGGGGAGATCACTCAGTAGCGGGTTATACTTCTAATACGGGTACACTAACAGATACTAATGATAGAAACTACATTACAGATAGTAGAGGATCTGCGAGAGCACCATCATACTATGATGATAGATACGCACAATGGGATTTCCAAAACACATCTGATACGGGTGTTGGAGGTGACGGATGGCACTCATTACTAACAGTATCTAAGTGGGCAAGTTTTGACGCAAGTCACAGACAAGAACAATTAATATTCTCTGGTGATCATTTATGGAGAAGAACAGCAACGAGTGATTCCGCTTGGGGTACTAATAAAAAGATATGGGATTCAGGTAACCTGACAAATAACTCATCTAATTGGGATACCGCATATGGATGGGGAAATCATGCAAGTGGAGGTTATCTATCAACTTCAGGTAAAGCAGCAGATTCAAATTTATTAGATGGAATAGATTTACATACAGGTAGAAATAATGAAGCAAACAAAGTTGTTCGTACTGATGTTAATGGATATATTCAAGCGGGATGGATTAACACAACAAGTGGAGATAATGGAACGAATTCAATCAGTAGAATATACGCGTCAGGAGATGGATATATTAGATACTACTCACCTACTAATTTTATTAATACGTTAGGTATAGTTACAACAACAGGATATAATAAGTCTAATTGGGATACCGCATATGGATGGGGTGACCATTCACAAGCGGGATATATAACTTCATCGGCATCTAACCCATACCAAGAAACAACAGTTACCTATACAGCAGCTCAAATTAATAATGGATTTGGGGGTAACGGAACGACTATAATATCAGCACCTGGTAGTGGAAAATTTGTGGTTATATATGAAACTTCATATTTAATAAAGAATAACTTCAGACATAGTGGTGCTTCTGCTATAGAATTAAGACAACCAGGGTCACCAGGAGCAGTGACAATCTCTAAACTTCCGTATTCGAACTGGCAACAGGCTAGTTCTGCTGGAGGTGATGTAATATACGAAAGAGATGTTCCTATAAATGGAAGAACTTACGGGAATAACTTAGCGACAACAATTCACAGAACAAGTGGTACAATAGGTTCTGGTTTTAATTCAATCTCTATAAAAATTAGATACAGAGTATTCGACTCAAGTAATTTCTAATAAAACAACAATATTTCTTTAATCATAGTCTTGACTTTTTGAAAAATATATCTTATACTTTTTAAAAACATTATAAATTATGAGTATTAAATTAACAATTGACGAAGTACTTCAGTTAGAAGCTGAGATCAACGGACTATCAAACCAACAAACAGGTGAAGTAGTATATAAAGGTTTTGCAAATCTCGAATTACCAATCCTTCTGAAATACGAATTATCTGAGTTAACAAAATCACTTTCAGAAGAGAAAAGTAAAGTTGATGAACTCAGAAATGAATTAGTAACAAAATACGGATCAACCAAAGAAGATGGTGCGGTAGAAATAAAACCCACAGTTGAAGTTAAAAAGGGTAAAAAGACTGAAACAGTCAAGAATGAAAAATATGTTGAGTTCTTAGAGGAGTATGGAAAACTACTAAATAAAGAGATTGAACTTGACGTACCCACAATTAGCAAAGACGATTTAAGAGACGTTGGTAAAACAACGGATCAGTACAAAATACTTTTTAAACTTATTAGTTAATAGGTTTAAATCTTATTATTAATAACGATAGTCATATTTCCGATTTGATATTCCCCTACATCGTAGTGTGGAATTGATAATCGGATTTTATTTAAGGTATATATATCTTCGTCTTCAAAAGGGGAGGTTTCATAAACCATAACATCAACCACATCAGTAAGTAAGAATTTAGATCTCAGGTCATAATTTGTATTTGGTTGTTCATTCTCAATATACTCTGTCGGCATTTTACCTAAATTTATTTTATCAAAAAAAGGTTCTAATCTATATAGGTATTTATCACTATTCGTGGTTAATCCCATATTGAAAGTTTTATAAGTAAACACAGTATCTTCCCAATATCTTAGTTCGTTGAAAACTGGTATTGTTATACCCCATTTTCTTACAAAGTTTCTAATATTTCTATGTTCACTAAGTTTACTTTCACTCGACCTTAAGACTCTACTTGTTTTTGATACGAAGTGATACACTACCGCACATTCAGTTGTTTTGAGTTGATAACCCTTAAGTTTAGTCCTAATAATAAAGTCATCATCTTCACAAAAAAATGGTTTAAATGAAAACCCATCAAAGTAACCAACATCTTCAAATAGTTTTTTATAACCACACATAAAAACACAGGAACAACCATTAACTAAGTCTTTTTTGTCTTTAACTCTATCAACATATTCATCAAAAACAATTTGATTGAAGTCATTGAACCCCGTACCTAAATCCATAATGACTTTACCTACTCTCTTATGTCCCTTAAATATCGGAGGTTCAACTGTGGTGTATGTAATTAATGTTTTTTCATCAACTAACTCAGATAAGTTTTCTAAGAAGTTTTCACCTATAACCATATCGTTATGGATCAAAACAAGTTTATCAGTATCAACTAATTTTATTGCTGCATTGTAATTTTCGGAGAAACTTAATTGGTCATCATCATGAATAAAAGATAATTCATCGTCATCAAGAGATTGTAACCACTCTAATGTCCCATCTGTTGAACCACCACTACTAATAACGAAAGGAGCTTCAGGATATATATTCCTGATTCGTTCATAACATTCTTTCGTATAGTCTAAATTATTGTAGACGGCTAAAACAAAGGAGATATCATAATCATAAGGTTCTGTAAAATTCATTTTGTCTTTCCTGTTTTTCTATTGTTTTGTGATGATACAAGGAGTACTTAGTCTCTTTTGGTAATGTGGAGTAAGTCTTAAAACCATCAAGTCTTTCGTGAACTTTATTAACCCATTTAATATTATCTAAATTTTTCCATATTCTCCATTGATAATCAGGCCAATTGATTCTATTCTCTTCATCCAAACGCCAACCCCACTGATTTATATGGTGACCAGGGTCTATTCCATCAACAATATTCACTCTTGGTACTAAAATGACTTCAACACCTCCATTTGATTCTATAATATTAGGTAGATTTTTGAGTAAGAATTCGTTTGGTATTTCGTCAGCATCTATTTGAAAAATATAATCTCCATTACAATGGCTCACTAATTGATTCTTTAAGTCAGAAAAATCGTTCTTAAAATCATAAGGATACCAAAGAAAAAAACTCTTACTTACATTTTTTGATCTCAGGTACGTCTCTATCTCTTTATCACCATTAGAGTCCCACAAAACAACTATTTCATCTTCTTGTCTCTTATTTTCTAATAGAAAGTTTAATAGTTTCTGTATTTCAATAAACTCATTACATACTGTTATTGCGTAGGATATTTTCATAGTGAAAGTATATATTCTTTGAGTTTATCTTTTGGTGACCAACCTAACAAGTCTAACGTGTCGTTATTCTCCCTTAGTGTTTCCCTATAGTTCCCTGTTTGATCAGGTATATTCACTTTATCTACATTACCAAAACGTTCTTTAAAGATGTCTAATACTTCATTGATTGAGTAATTAATACCAGTTCCTAATTCCCAAGCATCTACATGACTCTTATCGGTTTGAGATATTCTCACTAAACCATCAACAATATCATCAACATGTGTAAAGTCTCTTCTCTGTTCACCATCTCCAACAACTGTAATTGGATCACCCTCGTTTACTTGATGTCTCCATATACCTATTACTGCTGCCCATTTACCGTCAACTAATTCGTTAGGTCCATATACATTGTAAAATCTTGCAATTTCAAAATCACAATCATAGGTTTTCCTGTATAATTTGAATATGTCTTCACCTAATTTTTTATAAGTTGCGTATGGTGAGTCCTCGGGGTTGTGCCATTGTGATGACGACCCTGCATAAACAACTTTAACATTTTGTCTTTTAGCCCAATCAGCAACCCTTTGACAAACTATTGTATTTGATCTAAAAGTTTCTGTTGGATCTTCGAAGGAAGGTTGTATCCTTGAAAGTGCTGATAGATGAAAACATACATCAAATAAACCACCGATACGATCTATATTTTCTACATCACCATATTGATAAACACATCCTTCGACTTCATATTCTTTCAAACCTGTTGATAGGTTATCTAATGATTTTACACTATGACCATCATTTAAAAGTCTCTTGATTAGGTTACTACCAATAAAACCATTTCCACCAGTAACTAATATATTCATACTAATTTTCTTTTTTTGTTAATTTAGGGATTTTAAGATCCACCTTCTTTGGTTTATCTGTTACAATACCAGATAATATTTTTTTAAAATCAGAGGTTATTTTCTCAAGTGAAAATTCTGAAACATTAGATTTTCTAAGATTCTCAGATCTCTCACTAAAATCCTCATATTGTTTATATACCACCCTTAATACTTGTACAAACTCTTCATAGTCAGCAGTAAACCACTTTGCCGATGTTAGTATAAAATCATCCGATGCACTTTTATGTACGTGTGTTAGTTTACCACCTACCATAATACCTTTATCCATTGGTAGGAAATCTTTATGACCTGACCAATTTGATGCAATTATAGGTTTACCCGTTATTGAAAATTCTAATAACGGTCTACCAAAACCCTCACCTTTTGTTATCGAAACCATAGATTTAATTTTTTCGTGGTTGTAAAGGCCATTCATCTCCTCATCAGTTAATTGACCAAATAGAAGATATATCGACGGTGCGTCATCGTAATCAGATGTTAGATTCTGAATTTTATGTCTTAGTTTTTCTCTTTCTTTAATTGAAAATGTTGCACTTGATGTTTTAAGTATAAGTGCGGGTTTATCTTTCTTACCACTAAAACTTTCACAGAAACACCTAACTAACATCCCAACATCTTTCCTATCTTGACCCAAATCACCTTTTAACCAATGACCAACAAATAGATATGCAAAGTCTTCTTTAATATTTAATTCAAAGTCACTTTTATGATTATTATATATGGATAGATCTACACCTTCATGAAGTACTTCTATTGGTGTGGTAATCTTGTGTTGTTTGATTAACTTGGTGGTAACTTTATCGGTCTCATTATAAACCGTTTGTAGTAAACTATCCCTTGAAAATGAAGATGTAACTAATATTAAATCCATGTTGTTACAACCATCTATCCAAGATTTGGGTGCTACGGTAGTTTCAATCCCTGCAGTTATACCTATATTGAATTTACCTACTCTTTTGAACTCACTCGGAACTGTTAATTGTATATAAATGTCGGGTTGTTCTTCTAAAGTCGTTACAATACGATCATCAATCCACTTATGGAATAAAACATCTTTATCTAATACATTTAAAGGTGTGTTACCCCATGAAGTACTATCTATTATGATATCAAATAAGTCCATATCATAAAGTGATTTTAAAAGGTCTCTCGAATGAGACCCATAACCACTTAAACTTTTGACTGGTCCTCTAAATAATAATGATTTTTTACTCATACTATTTTATATAATTCGTATTTTGGTTTCTTTTGAAACTTCTTTAATGTTTGTTTTACACCCTTAACTAATGTTTTACACATAACTTCTCTTGAGAAGTGTTGTTGGATATATTTTCTACCTAACAATCCACGTTTCTTTCTTTCTTTGCGACCGTAGTCGTACATTGTTTGAATTGCATTTACCACAGAGATATGTTCTATTCTATCATCAAATATATAAGGGGTATTAGGTGAACCATTTAATGTAATTGATGTTGACCATATTGGTTTAACCCAATCACCATGTTCTAAGTCACCCTCCCAAACTCCTCGTTGATGTAGGGAACCTATTTCAATATAATCATCGGCTTTTAATAGTTTACCATCTTTCTTAAAACCACATTGGTCCTGTAATCCACCTGTTACATTTACAATAATAGGTGTACCTGAAGATAAACTCTCAGCGGTGGTTAAACCGAAACCTTCATTATTAGCGATGTTAATTGTGCAATCCACCGTATTATATATTCTATTCAGTTGAGACTGATCGAATTTATCGTTGGTGAATTTAACATCGTAGTCGGGACATAATTCATTTACTACAGCAACTAAGTCAGTACCATTTTTGTCTAAAGAAGAGGTGTGCATTAGTAGTAAACATTTGTCAGATTTCTCTTTAGGTAAATTATCACAGAATAATTTATAACAGTAAATTACATCTGATGGTTGTTTTCTTTTTATATTTCTATTATTGAAGAATAAAATGAAATCATAGTCCTTATCTCCGTGGACGAATTTTTTCATCTCTTCGTCCTCACCCTTTAATGGTTTATAAACTTCAGTATTAATTCCATGAGGAACATAACTTATTTGCCAATTCTTAAGTGGTTGGTGTGTTACCTCTCTAGTACTCTTCCCAACCCTATGAACAATTCCGTAGGTTTGTTTTGAGATACATCCTAACCAATCGCATGATTCATAATAGTTTCTATTATAATATGGGTCAGGTAAATCATCCCAAATATGATAAAAGAGTAAAGGAACCTTATTCCTAATTTCTTGTTCATTGTCATATAACCATTGCCAATAATGTGGGTCGGTAAAATGTAATATAGCGTCAGGGTTTTCTTCTTCAATTATAGACCTCAACTTACCTATATCCCCATAACCATTATAAGGTATGATCTTAACATTAGCGTCTTGAACACCTGTTCTTTTTCTAATATCATCTTTTAGATCAACTACCTTACCATATTCAGGATGTTTAATTGCTGCTCCCAACTGAACCCAATCAAAGTCTTTGACGGATCCTAAAACAATTTCTTTGGACATTGTTGCAACTCCCGATGTCATTCTCATATCATCAGAAAGTAATAATATTTTTTTCTTACTCATTAATTAAAACCTTGAACCACTCACAGACAGAACGTTGTGATTATCTATCAATTCCCTGAAACTTTCGTTATTATTATATAAGTCCATAGACCTATTAACTAATTTTTGGAAATTGACTCCGTCAGTTTCTATAGTGTTGATTCTAAATACCTTATATTTATCCTCAATTACATTAACTGTTGTCAATTTTGTTTTTGCTTTACTCATATTAGTATATATTTTTATATATATTTAGAAGACAAAAAAAGACTGATGTAAAGACACCAGTTCTTAATTTCTACTTTTTAACCTTAGTAAACTGTGACTCTTCGATTTTAACTACAATCGGTTCTTTATTCGTGTTACCAACCTGTTGTTGAGTGTTAGGAAAAGTTTGAGTTTGTGTTGTGGCTTTCTTTTTTTTACATCCGCATCCCATAATATAATTGTTTATCTATAATTATCACCTTATCAGAAAATCTCGAAGGGTTCAATAAAATAATATATAAAATATAATTCTTTGTCAAGTCTTAAGTGGGGGTGGATTTATTAAAATATTTTCCTTATACTTTATTAAAACAAGACGAACATGGATGTAAATGAAGATTTTGTAATGGTCAAGAGTGTATACACATCTAATAATGAGGCAATTTCTAATATTATGAGATTGTATAATATAGATAAATTTGATCTTGACCCCACATACTCAAGAGGTAATTTTTGGAAAGGATTGCCAGACCCAACACATAAAACTGACCTATATCCACATTATGAAAACGTTTTGAAGGCGGATTCAGAGAACTTACCTTTTGAGAGTGAGTCGATGAAAGCGATAATGTATGATCCGCCTTTTGTTATATCGGGTAAATCGTATAAAAATAACAAGGTTGGTAGTTCAATAATTGCCAAACGATTTGAAGGGTATACAACATATAAGAAACTGACCGACAATTATTATAACTCACTCAAAGAGTTATATAGATTATGTGAAAAAGGTGGATTTGTTGTGATGAAATGTCAGGATACAGTATCGGGAGGTAAACAACACTTCACACATGTGATGATTATGAATATGGCGTTAGAACTCGGTTTTTATCCAAGAGACATGTTCGTACTCACATCAAATATTAGAGTTAACGCATTTAATGGTACTAAGTGGAAGAAGCAACACCACGCTAGAAAGTTCCATTCTTATTTTTGGGTTTTTGAAAAAGTTAAACCTAAGGTAAAATATGAGTTTAATAATACAGACTTATTCGATCCCCAACCTTAGTATTTCTACAAGTACCTGAAAGAAACTCAACGACGTGATCACCAATACCAGTGTATCTTTCATCACAGTTTAAATCACAGGGTTGACAATCAAGGTAAATTTTTGTTATTACATTCTTACTAACAAATACTATATCTAAAGGTACAAGACATTTCCTCATCCAAAAACTGTGATGTCCCATACCCATCTTAAACACCATACAACCTTTGAGTTCTCTACGACCCATCATACCGTGTTTGATTTGTTCGGGAGTTTCCATGTACTCCGCTTCATGTACTTTACTATCAAGGATTACTGACATAGTTTAATATTTACAATATAATAATAAATATGTATAATTTACAAGTATGAAAGTAACAGACTTATCTTTAGGACTCCTATATTTTTTAATCGGACACATTTTAGTTTTCTATCAACTTAACGGACAATTTATTTGGAAGAGTTTTAAGGAAAATGAAATATTAGTCGCGGCATCAGGGATGATAATATCATTCTTTTTTATATGGGGAACAAAACACACTGTAGATGCAATGGATGGGTTATTGTGGCCCGCAAGGTTTATTGGGTTTAGTATCGGAATGATTCAATATGCAATTTTTGTTAACATATATTTTAAAGAGGGGTTGGATATTAAAACATTACTTAGTTTAGGTCTTTGTTTTATTCTAATATCAATACAAATATTTTGGAAATGAACAAAATAGATTTAGTTTATCAAAACCTACTCACCGACATTTTAAAAAACGGTGAAGAAAAAGAAGACAGAACAGGAACTGGTACAATATCAGTATTCGGAAGACAACTACGTCATGATATGTCAGAGGGATTTCCAATCCTAACAACTAAAAAAATGGCAATTAAATCAATCATGACTGAACTTAAATGGTTCTTAAAAGGTAGGACCGATTTAAGATACTTGTTACAAAACAATTGTCATATATGGACAGGTGATGCGTATAGTGTTTACGAAAGAGTACATCATTGGGACTTAGAAGATCCTGAATATGGTGTCAAAGAATTCGAACAAAAAATATTAGAGGATGATGACTTCTCAAAACAATGGGGTAACCTTGGATTTATCTATGGAAAACAGTGGAGAGACTTCAACGGAGTTGACCAAATTAAAGATTTGATTTATAATATTAAAAATGACCCTACAAGTAGAAGGTTGATGGTGAATGCTTGGAATGTTTCAGATCTTATTTATATGAAATTACCTCCATGTCATTACGGGTTCCAATGTTACGTAAATAACGGTAAACTATCTTTAATGTGGAATCAGAGAAGTGTCGATACCTTCTTAGGGTTACCTTTTAATATAACTTCATATGCGACTCTATTACTTTTATTATGTGAAGAGACCAATTTAAAACCTGGTGATCTTATTTGTAATTTGGGTGACGTTCATATTTATAAGAATCACATAGAACAATGTAAGGAACAACTCTCAAGAGATCCTTACAAGTTACCAACTATCGAATTATCCAATGTTAATATATTAAATGGTGAATTTGATTATAAAATTATTGGGTATGAGTCCCACGCAAGAATAAAAGGTGAATTAAGTAATTGATTATGAAAGGTATTGATAGAGAAATAGTAGACAAAATTTTGGAACTTAAACAAATTCGTCCACAGACGCAAGAAATAAAATTTGAAATACAAAGACTTCAACAAAGTTTAAGTGAAAAGACTGAGGATGAGCTACGAAAAAGAAATAGAAGAACTACGTGATTTAATCGATATTACTGACGAGATTATCATGGATGTTATTATTTCAAGAATTAATCTTACAAAGGATTTCGGTAGACTCAAAAAGAAGTATGATACCCATGAGATGTGTCCAAAAAGGAGAGAGGATATATTTGAAAAAATAAAACAACAATCTATTGAAAATGATGTTGACCCTGAAATTACAAGGGCGGTGTTCGATTTTCTTATGAACTACTCAGTAGAAGTGCAAAACAGAATAATAAATGGGTTGGCAAAATAAAGAAATAGATCTACACGGAATGTATAGGGAAGATGCGTTTGTGTTAGTAGAAGATGAACTACTTATGAGGTCTTTGAAAGGTTCATTCGATGTTACGGTCATTACGGGAAATAGTAAACCTATGAGAGACGGTGTAATTGAAATATGTGAAAGACACGATTTTAAATACTACCAACCATCACATAATTTAGGTCAAATAGTTGTGAGTCATATGGGATTTTAAAATAGTACCCTTGCGGACTTCTTAAAATCAATTATCATATGTATTCTATCTCCCCCAAGATTTGTAACACCATGTAAAGACTCGTTATTAATTTCCCACAACTCACCAACAGGAATAAACTTTTCCACACCATTCACTTTAAAAATACATTCATTATTAGTTACGATTGGTAGATGTATTCTACTGTTACCTATTAAAGAAACACCCGTATCCACATGTTCAGGAATTACAGTACTAGATTTAAGTTTTGCAATTTCAATTCGAAGGACGGTACCATCACCTAAAGTGGTTTTTATCACCTCTTCGATACCCTTAATTTCACTCTCTAACAGTTTGTAATAAATTGTTTTTTGACCCCTTCTTAATTCGTACTCTTCATCAACTAACACAGGTATTGTATTTGTGTTATGATGAACTTTTGCATATGAATCTTGTTTGAATGTCCAAAGAGACCAATCGGCATCACTTAATTTATTTACGAACTCTAAAATATTTGAAGTCTTATAATTACCTATGTGTTTGTAACTCCAACTCATATAAAAGTTTTTTGATTTTTTATCCTCCTTAACTTATTCCTATCGTGTAAAGGTTCGGGATGTAGACCAAACCTATCATCGTTTAATTTTTTTGTGGTGTAAACGTCTTCATAATAGTTTACATCTATTGAAAGAGTCTTTGCGAACTCATGTAACATTTTATCCGAAAGTACTTGTTCGTTGTATTCCTTAATATTTTCAGGTATAAATTCATCAGACCATTGTCTATTGACAATTCTATCATTGTATGTCCTCATGACGTACAAAGATTCCGCCGATGACTTTAAATCTCTTCTACTGATAAATATAATACCGTCGAACCTTTTTGACTGTTCTATGAGATATTTGTTTGGAAACCATGGGCCTGCAATAACCTTTACTACTTTTTTGTTAATATTCATTTCTTTAAGTTCTTCATAAGAAGGTTCGAACACCGCTTTATATTTGTAAAATAAAGATAAACTTTTAAGTAAATTTGTAGTACCACTTCTTGGTATACCAACGATTAAAATGTTTCTCATATATATAACTATACGTAATCACTAACTATAAGTCAACAATAAATCTTATTGGGTTTACTATTATTGAGAAATAAACTATTTATATAACAAACATTATACATTATGAAAGGGACTCTTTTTAGTGGTGACTTTATCAAAGATGAATTAGGTGAATTAAGGTTAATTGAATTTAACACAGATACCGCTGCTGGATCTTCAAGCTCCGCACTATTAGATTTCTCTGGTTTATATCAAATCCTTAATGAAAATTCACTGACGACTTTAGATATTATTTACAAAGACATACATAACCATATAGTCAAAAGAATTGTGGATACTTATCAGGATACATTACCATCTCTACAAGTAAATTTACATAGGGAACAACCCAATTCAATTTACCCAACTGCGATTAGTGAAAGTGGTAGTAATTTTATATTAAGATTAGTCTACGACGAAAATGCAATATTTGATTCAAGTTATATAAAAAATAGATTTAACACATTAAATTTATTTAAAACAAATGATTCATCTTCCGACATTATATCATTTTCATATACCGATGAAAATAACGTACATCACAATACAATTGAAGATACCTTTTTAGATAATAGACCTACTAATATCCCTGATGTTGCAATAAAACAAGTAGAAAAAGGATCGGGACAAACTCACAAATTTGGTAAGATTGGTAGTATAAATGATACAAATGCAAATAGAGTCGAGGGATTAACAAATGGTGTTGTTCACGGACAAGAGATTATAGAACAATATCATTTTGGTAATGATAGTTTAGATGAACAAAATAGAGTAGTATCATTTAGATCCTACAGTATCATATACGGTAGTGAACTTGATGTATTAAACCTTGCCACATTACAAAATTCATCATACACTGAAATACCGACAGAGATTGATATTATCGGTGATGTCGAATTACTTAACAATGGTGATTTTAGTGGTGGTAGTACTTCATGGACAGAAGGTGTGGATGACCCCAACGAGGTAAACGTAGAAACTGTAGATGGTGACACATATTATTCGGCGGATGTAACTGTTGTTGGTGAAAAACACGAGGTTAACTTAACACAGAAAGTCAATGTTCAAGATGGGTCCCACTACAAAATAGAGTTTGACGCTTGGAGTGATGTAGAAAGAACAATAATAGTTGGTTTAGGTTTAGATCATGATCCTTGGACAAATGTAAATGAAGTTATTAGTATTACTACAACAAGACAAAAGTATGTGGTTAATTTCACTGTCTATAATTTAAACAACGAAACCACAAGATTGTTTTTTGACTTAGGTGATCAACTTGGTAAGGTTAATATAGGTAAGACTTCATTAGTCAAAGACAACCAATGTTTGAATATTATAAATCCAAGACACTATTATGAGTTTGCAACAAATTCTATCATACCATACAAATCCGAATCATTATATGGAACACACACCGTACTTATGTCTGATGGTACAAGTAAAAGTCTTAGTCAACTTGAAGTGAATGATGTAGTAAAATCTAAAACTATTGAAGGTTTAGATTTAGACGAAACAAACACTGATAATTGGCAAATCACTGGTTCGACCTTAACATATACCGAGTCTGATTCCACAGCATCTATTGTCGATATTAAAGTTGAAGACGCTAAGAATAACGTGGTTACGGAAATTGCACTAAGTAACGGTGATAAAATTTACACAGGTATTGGAAAAAGATATATAGCATACAACACAAGTACTAACATCACAAAATTTGAACCAGCAATGGATTTGAATCCATCATTACACAAGTTGTTTAGTAATGACGGTAACTTAGTTGATATCACTTCAGTGGAATTCTGTTTCTTAGATGAACCAAGTAGTAAACTCTATGGTATAAACGTGGAGGATAACGATACATATGTACTCGGTGATAGTCACACAATGAATCTAAATATAATTACTCACAACCGTTTTAGATTTATGATTCCATCCGACTGTTTTGTTAAGGGGACTAAAGTAACAATGGGTGACGGAACACTTGTTCCCATAGAAACCCTTGATATTGGAGATGAAGTTTTATCATTTAATGAAGAGACAAAGACACAAGAAAATAAACTAGTAATCGGTAAAAATGATCCTTTACACGATGATCTTGTAAAATATGTTATATCCGACGACATAACATTAACATCAACAGAAGATCACCCATATTATGTTAAGGACAAGGGTATTGCATCATACTTACCATCGAAAACAAATCTTTTGTATGAATTAGGAGATGATAGGGACGCAGTACAAATAGAGGTTGGTGATATTCTCTTCCACCAAGACGGTAGAGAATTAGAAATTTTGGATATTGAAAAAATAATCACACCTAAACTGTTTCCCGTTCAAACCTACATCATACATGTAGAAGATAATAATAATTTTTACGCAGAAGGGATTCTCGTACATAATAAACTAGAGTAAGATATGTCAGCACCAAAGATTTATAAAAAAATACCAATTAGAGTTAGTAGACCAGTCACACAGGTATCTGAAACGGATAAGATAAAAATGGAATCAACCATATCTAAGTTCATTCAGTTCTTCAAGTCCGCACACTCTTAAAAAAGTATTAAAAAAACCATTCACAATCTACTTTTTTTCATCTATTATTCAATAGATGGAACAGTTATTTAGTTACGAACAAAATAAAAAGACAGATAAAGGTAAACAGATTGAGAGGGTCTCCTTAGAAATCTATTTTTGGGAGGAAACAATTCAAATCAAACAAGATTACGATTACTCCTATAAAAGACCTAAAGATGGGGATAATGACATTCCCGAATACACTCTTGTTAGAGAAGTCGAGATGTCTACAGAACTAACAATTGATCTTAAGAAAGCAAACTATAGAGTTTGGAATAGTACTGTGACTAAAGGTTTCTTTGGTGATATCAGGGGAATGAAAAAACCCAATATCAGTAAAAATAGATTTGATAGACTAGCAGAATTTACAACTGAGGCGTTCTACAAAGGAAACAAAAGAGGGTCTGGTAAATGGGGTAAAAGATATAGTGATAAAGTTGACCAAGCATTTATAATATTAAAGGACCTTATCCAACCAAGGATAAAAGACGACTATCTTAGAAATAAAATGCACTTTCACAAAACAGAGATAGATCCATTATTTGATTTACTTGTTGATTATCATTTAGATAAAAAAAATATTAAAGGTCATGACTTAATTTACTTAGATATTCAAACTGATTACCCTAAACTAAAATATCTAAAATTAAATGATTATAAGTTCGTACCTTCAGTTCTTGATGGGTATGGTATTAAAACAAAACAATTCATAAGTACATTAAATAATAACACGGAGGGTCTGCCGATCATCATTAAGTCACTTAACTACATTTGTAAATTATTTGGTGACAATTTTATTGATTACTTAAACAAAGTTGATTGGCACCTCCATTGTTACAGACCACCAAGGGGTAATAAAACCCACCTCCTAAAAAATGATACTGAGAAAAAGAATATGATGATGACTATCATTAATTGGGAGAAAGAGAACATGATGACCGATTCTTTTGTTGATAGTTTATATAATCTCCTGTCACTCAGACAATCTTTAGAAAAGAAAGGAATTGATTTACGATATACCGCTACTAATGATCTACAATTTAGAGAATTAGAAGAACGATGGTTATCGGTAAAAAAATACATATCACGAGGATACAGAGTTAGATATGTTTTCAAAAAAGATTTTATCAAGTACATTGAACAAGACATTTTAATTGGTGATGAAGTATATAAACCAAAAATATTAAGTACTGAAGAAGAGTTTAAAGTTGAGGGTCACATTATGAAAAATTGCATGGGACAACAATTTAATCATGGTGCGGTATCAGTATACGTCTCTCTTAGAAAGGGTAAGAAATGGATTAATGTTCAATATAAAAGTGGTGATATGACTATGGCATATGGTAAGGCCAACTCACCAATACCCGATGAGTTTAAAATAGTGGTGGACACACTAACAAAGAGATTCAAAAAACAAAAAAACATTTCTTGGGTAAAAGAAAAATACGATTTGATTTAATTATTTATTTTACGTATTATTTATACTATATCTGAACTAAAGAACAGAGTTAGTTGAATGGTTAATATAACTGAAATAGCACTTGAAAAGGTAATCGCATTAATGATGGAAAAGGGTTTAACACCTGATACCCATCATTTGAGAGTTGGTGTAAAGGGAGGTGGTTGTAGTGGTTTACAATATCTAATGGATTTCGATGATAAGATTGAAGAGACTGATAAAGTCGTAGATCTTGAAGTAGTGAAAATAGTAATCAATAAACAATCCATACTTTACATAGCTGGTACCACGTTAGACTTCCAAGGAGGTTTAAATGGTAAAGGGTTTGAATGGATAAACCCCAACGCAAATAGAACATGTGGTTGTGGTGAGAGTTTCAGTCTATGAAAAAACAAAAGAAAATTTTAATTGTAGTAGGTCATCCCAATAAAAAATCATTTTGTTGGAACGGTATATATAAAACTGCAACAAGACAGATGAGAAAACATAAACAATCATATAGAGTGATTGATTTATATAGGGATTCATTTGACAGACCAAGAACCGACCTAATTAAAAAGTATCAGGAATTGGTAACTTGGTCAACCCACATTTATTTTATCTCACCAGTATGGTGGTTTAGATTAACACCAAGAATGGAAATATTTTTTGACGAAGTATTTGTACCTGGTTTTGCATATAAATTTGTAAATATCACTAAATTATATGCGTATCCCAAACCATTCCTAAAAGATAAAAAAGTTAGGACTTATATTACACATGGTGCACCTTCATTACCTGTACAAATTTTGTACTTAAATTCAGTTAAGTTGAGATTAGTGTTAGGTGTTTTTACCTTTGTTTTTGGGTGGAAACTCAGTAGATGGTTTAAAACAAAACAATTTTGGTCTGTTCCTTTTGTTACTCACAAGAAGAGAACCAAGTACTTAACCACAGTTAAAAATGATATTAGAAAAGATTTAGGTTTATGAGTAAAGAAAAACAAAAATACCCCGACAATGTAGCTTGGGACGAGAAAGAAGGTTGGGTTGGACACAAACTACCTTATGCAAGTAATGTTGGTGCCCCCGCAATAAAATTAGACGACACTGTTGGTTGGAAAAATCAACAGGTTAGTAAAGTGAATAATCAGATCAAGACTAAATTTGAAGAGTTAAGAGAAGAGTATAATAAATTAGTTAACGAATTCAATTGGAATCAGGTCATATATAAATCAACATACTCATTCATCCCCGTAATAGGACATACATATCATCTTTATACTAACAAGAAGGATGTTGTTTTCCTATCATTAATTGGTCCTGACGAGTGGGAACAAAACTTTATTGGGTCATTCAAGCTAGACTCTACAGAAAAATGGACCAAAGTTTCTTAGATTTCGGATAATCCAAGTATTTATATATAAAAACCACATGGAAGAAATTAGTAAAAAAGATATTTTGAATATTGTTGGTGAGAATCTTACTACAATAAGACATTACGGATACAAGGGATTTGATGAGTCTGAGGAGGAAATTGGTGAAATGCCACAAAAACCTGAAGACTTTCCTAAGAAACAACCAGACCCAAGTAAACCAACAAAGAGATCGGGAGGTAAGTTACCTACATGGACAAGAGCCTACGAAACAGATGACAACGGTAAACCAATAGACCACGTCGGATGGTTTTACTTTAAAGAAGGTATGGAAGGTCCAAAACCAATTATCTTTACTTGTGAATGGGACGAACTAATTGAAAAACATCCTGATCTAATACCTAAACTAAAACAAAGATATGGTGAGGTAAAACTGATTGAGGATAAATGTGATGCATATACACCTTACAGAGGTAAGGGAGCGCCCGAAATGGTATTAGCAAAACCTTTACCAGGTGATGAAGAAGGTGAGGATCTTGAGGTTGAACCACAACCATATATTCAAAAATATGATGAGAATGGCGAGGCAGCAACTAAGTATACAAGAGAAAAAATTAATAGAGATTTCAATCAAATATTAAAAAGTAGTTTATCTGAAGACAGTGAATTCACAAATGCAATTAAGAAATTAAGTTTACCAAACATTGTAATTAGTAATCCAAAACATAGAAACTCTTATAGTGATGTTGATGATAAAACAATATCATTCCAATCACACAATATAAACACATATAATACACAGAGAGACTTTATTCAAAGTGTTACATCTAATGTTAGGGAGAGAGATCCTGAAAAATTGAATGTACCTCAAGATAAATCCTTAAGAAGATTATATAACAAATTATACTCAAATTGGAATAAAACAAGGTTTACAAGTTCAACTGATTATGGAAAGACACCAGTCTTTAAATTAGATAGAGGTGATTTTCCTAGTGAACAGAACTTTGAAGTTATGGTTTCTTCAGACATAAAAATTACAGGTTCTGAAGTGGAGAACAATGATCAAGGAGAAACTGTTTCATGGAAGTGGGAGATTGAGTATCTTATCGAATACGCTAAGAAGGCACCAACTGATAGGGTTGCAAGAAAAATGATTAAAGATGGTGATATTAAAAAAGAAGTATTAGTACAACTTGAGCAACCAAAGAAATTTGATGGTAGTACTATTTTAGGTGATAGAGGTAAAATACAAGATGAGAGTGATACAGGTGATAATCACCCATTAACAGACATTAATATTAGACAAGGTTTAGAACAAATATTAGATGATTTCAAAGAGGAAATGAAATCTATGAACCCTAACATGTCTATTAGAAGAGCGGTTAGTAGAATTGAAGATTTAGGAGAACCACAACGTAATTTAAGAGAATCGGAGATTAAGGATGTGGTTAAAAAGACTATTAACAAAAAGAGGAAATAGAAAACTCATAGAATCACTAAAGAACCCAACACTATGTTGGGTTTTTTTATGCGTTTGACTTAACCAAATTATTTATGTATCTTAACTATATAAGACCAAAAAATTATGAGTTTAAGAGATACGGTAAAAGATTGGTTAAGAGAAGGTAAAGAATTAAAACCAAAAAACCCTCTCTGTTCGAAAAGATTGGTTAAGAAGAATCTTCACCAAATATTAGAGTTGTTAAAACAGGATTCACCTATCATTGCTTCTGAAAGAATTAAGTTTCTAATCTCAGATATGGACAATGGTAAATTGGATGGTGGAAAATTATGATCACTCTATTCGAAAATTATAATCAAATGTCTGAGTATGTAGCTTCGTTAGTTGCAGAAACGATAGACGAGAATCCACAGTGTAAACTTGGATTACCAACAGGTTCAACCCCTATAGGTATGTACAGAAACTTAGTACAAGGGGAACTAGATTGGTCTGAGGTACAAACCTTCAACCTCGATGAATATGAAGGTATTAGTCATTTACATCCCGAATCATATCACATGTATATGGAGAAAAACCTATTCTTACATGTGAATTTGAAAAAAGAGAATATGTATTTCCCCGATAAAAATTATGATAAAACAATCAGAGGTTTAGGTGGTTTAGATTTAGTCATTTTAGGTATTGGACATAACGGACACATTGCATTTAATGAACCAGGTGGTTCACTCACTTCAAAAACAAGAAAAGTAAAGTTAAGTAAAGAAACTATTGAAGCAAATAGTAGATTTTTTGGTGATGTTACTGAGGTCCCTAAAAAGGCACATACTATGGGAATGAAAACCATCAGGGAATCTAAAAAAGTAATATTGATTGCTAACGGGGAAGATAAATTTAATATTCTTGATGAATGTTTTAATGGATCGGTGACTAAGGATAGACCTGCAAGTATTCTTCAGGTACATCCAAACATACAGGTTTTTTATGCAAGTTAACAAATTAATGATTGTGGCTCATCCCGATGATGAGACACTATTTGGTGGGGGTGAACTTCTTAGATATAAGGGTGAGTACAAAGTAGTGGTTTTAGACTATGGAAATCATCTGATTAGACATAAGGAGTTTATTTGTGCTATGGAGGTATTAGGTGTAAACAAATGGGAACATTGGGATGGTGAACCATACAAGTCATCAACCGCCTATAATGAGTCTATACTAATACCAAGACTCGAAAGAGTATTAAATGAAAAGAATTGGGAGAAGATTGTAACACACAATCAGGGTGGAGAGTACGGACATTATAGACATATAGGGACCCACAATGTTGTATCACGACTTTGTCCTGAAAAGTTATGGGTCTTCGATACGTGTAATGAGAGTCCTTTAGAGGACGAAATAAGAGAGGAGAAGGATAGTATACTTAAAATGTGTTATCCTTCACAGAAACAAGTCCTAAGATGGTTTAAATGGGATTGTGAACAAATAGTAAAATACAAACAAAATGAAGAAAATTGATCAACTAAATGAAATGTATCCTGAATTGGAGTTATTACAAGCGGATGGATTTGACGATGCAATAATCGGTTTAGAACCACTATCAGGTAAAGTAATATATGATATCGATATGATGGTACAAGTCTTAGTCACCCAAGAAGAACTAACTTTGGAAGATGCTGTGGAGTACTTAGACTTTAATGTGTTAAACGCTTATGTTGGTGAAAACACCCCAATATATATTCAGACCTTAGATAATGAATAATAACTTACCAGACGTATATCATAAAGGAATTAAAGTAATCGAGAGTTGTGAGACCCTAATTCATGTGGATGGGGCAATACAATACGTACACAATTTTAAAGACCATTTCCTCAAGACCAATGGTGATGATGAACTTGTAATGGCATATCACAAATCCTTAGAAAATTGTATTAAAGAGAAAATCAACGAAATCCATGAAATTTCTTGAAACTGACATAAAAGATTGTTGGGTTATTGAATGGGATGTTTACGTTGACTATAGAGGTCACTTCGGTGTTTCATTTAATCACCATGAATTCCTATTTAAAACAAAAATAGATACGAGATTCATACAAGACAACGAATCCTTTTCCCATAAAAATGTTATTAGAGGATTACATTTTCAAAACGGTGATTTTGAACAAGCTAAGTTGGTTAGATGTCCAATAGGACAAGTAATAGATGTAATTTATGATATGAGAAAAGACTCCCCAACCTATAATAAGATTGTCAAAATACCTTTAGGTGGGGAATATAGAGAAAGGTCTGTTTTCGTACCAAGAGGTTGTGCTCATGGATTCTCAGTTAAAGAAACCGCGTTACTTCAATACAAAGTAGATAACCTATATAATAAGGATCAAGAAGGTGGGATTAGGTACGATGATCCCGAACTTAATATTGATTGGGGAGTAAAGGGAGAACCCATAGTATCACCAAAAGATTTAGAGTTACCCTTTTTACAAGACTTAGATATTTATAATTAAAAGAAACTCATGAGTAAAGTCGTAAAAATCAAAGAAAGTGACATCAAAAAATTAGTTTTAGATGTTTTGAAAGAACAAGAAGATTATCAAGGGTCTGAAGATCCTGAAATAAAAGACTTGGCAAAACAAAGTCCTGAAGAATTAAGTTCTGAAAACGGAGTACCGTTAAGACTTGCAAAAGATGAGGAAGGAAACTTCTATGTCTTCCAAGACGACGGTAGTGAGGACCCAAAGGCAACGAAATTAACTTAACCTACAAACCCCATTAAATTGGGGTTTTTCATTTATAAAACAAAGTATTTATTAATATGAAGTTATTCTCATTAGTCGAACAGTCATCAGATCAAATCAAGGCAATAGCAAAAAAGAATCCGTTTTATTTGATGCAAGATAGATATATTAATCGTGCAATTGATGCGGGTCTCTTAGATTTTGTGTTGGAGATAGATCAAGATGACTTATCGAAATATGTGGGTGGTGATTGGACTATCAATAAATGGAAGGATAAAGATGGTCGTGAAAGAAGTTATACCTTATTTGACGCAATCTATCAAGGAGAATCTTACGATGTATATGATCATCATAGTTATGACGGTGATTGGGAGTCGGCGTTGGATTATCATGTTAACCAAGAGAATGAAGATAAGATAAGAACAATCGTAAATACATACATAACCGATTCAGACCAAAATCCTCAAGATTATACTGATAGTACCCTACAAGACCTTATTAATGAATTTGATGAGGATAACGACATCTCCATTATGTTGTCAACAACATTAGGAGATTGTGAAGCGGACAGTTACATGAGTTACATAAGAAAACAAATGAGGGAGGCAATAGATGAATATGGTGAGGTTATAGAATTTAATTATGGTGAACCAATTAAAGTCAAAATAGAAATGATCGACGTAATCAAAGGTGTGTTCAACACAGATTATTCGAAAGACGATGAATTTTTAGATATATTAGATAGATGTAGAGATGGTGAGAATAATAACGATGCGAACCTTGCAACACTTGGAGAATGTATGTTTGATGAGATTATAGGTTACGATTACTTAGATAGACCTTCTTTAAGTTTAGATGACCGATGGCATCCTGATGTTGACGATGATAATTTTAATAGTATTTTACATGACCGATTACTTGAATTAGAATGAAATTAATTGACACTATATATGATTTACTTTTAGAGGCAAGTCCTAAAGCGATTTATGACAAGTACTATAGTAAGATTGATTTTGATGAATTCGTCCGTATAATAAGTTTAGATAGTAGGAGTAAGATAAATCCTGATGTGGAGGACGATAAAAAAGTACTTAGAATCGGTAAATACTCAAAGATACTACTCAAACTATTTAAGGAAGGTAAATTAAAACCTGAGGATTATCCTAAGGCAAAAGAATATCTCGATTTGGTTTACAAACATCAAGTTTCGGTTGATCAAAACAAAATCAAAGATCTTAGTGATTTATTTAATATCGTTCAAAAATATTACACACAAGACACGGATAAGACCGTTTTCGAATTAATCCCAACATTATCAAAGGACGATTACGAATTACTTTTCAGTGGGGAAAATTGGATTATATATAAACCTAAGTCAGAAAAGGGAGCTGCGGTATTAGGACACAACACACAATGGTGTACTTCATGGGGTCCATACTCAACCAATAAAAGTTATACTGATCGTAAGAATCATTTTTCACATCATAATGATAGGGGAGAACTTTATGTGGTAGTTAGAAGAAATGATCCCCAAACAAAATTTCAGTTTCATTTTGAAACTAAACAGTTTATGAGTAAAACCGATACTCAAATCAATACATCAGAGTTCTTCAGTAGTTATCGTGAAGTGACTAAGTTCTTTTTTCCGTCAGTATTTGATGACACACCAGTCGATAATTATGAATTAGACCGAATGGATTTCTTACCTGATAGTGACATTGCGGTATTGGTAAATAAACAGATTGGTCAAACAGACAATGAATTGGTTAAAACACTAATTGATGAAGATGGTGATGAGATGGTAAATATTTTGGATACGAAGTTCGTATCGGACGATAATATTGTGGATATAGAATATGATTACAAAACAGGTAAATTAATATTTAAAGTGGCGGAGTTAGGTAGTGATACTGAAATAACTAAAACCGCATTGGATGGATACAAATCGGAATCAGACCCTTATTCTAACACAAGTGAATATTTAAGAAGTGATATATCGGATTCGGGTGACGATGATTGGATGAAGGAAACACTTACCCCAATATTAACAAAATTCTATGAACAGGAATTACCACTTTATGTGGAAACTGCAGAAGAGTTTGTTAAATTAATGTTCGATATCCACTTTGATGGAATTGTTGAAGATTTTGCGGACGAATACGCATATCTAAATGAAGATGCGGTTAGATCGGCCAATCAAGCCGAGGAGAATAAAATTACCAAATACATTGACATAGATGACGATCACAAACAATTTGATATCACCATCACACCTTCAAGGTTAGCGTTATTTATATCACGGGAAAAGATTACTAAAATAACAGACTCGATGAGTTTATTTGATGCTTATTGTGATAGTAAAGATCTGAATTATGATTATGAAAACCCTATGTGGGAAATTGTCTTAGAGTACCCAACTCTTAAAGAAATGAAAACTCACCTTGAGGGTTATTCCGAAAAAGTAGGTGAGGAGTTTGAACAAACACCCGACTGCATGAAAAAAAGAAAGGAGTTAAGTAAAATACTTGACAAGTACTTCCAAAACTTTGGTTATCCAGGTAGGTCTTATTTTTTTAAAAATGATAGTGTTGAAGTCAGTTCGGACGGTAAATATGATTGTAAAAAGGATGGTGTATCGACCACAGTCGTTATTAAGAAAAGTAATGAAAGATTCTCAGGACATATCTCCTTAGAAAAACTAGTAGATTACATTACCATAGAACCTCTCCTCGAGAAAAATTAGTATATTCTAAAAATATTTTAAAGATTTAGTTTGGATATAACAAATTAATTATTATCTTTGTCAGTATAAAAGGTAAAAATTATTGTTATGACATTCGAAGATTTAAAATTCAAACAAGATAAAATGGGTACATGGAGATGTAGACATAATATAAACAATTACGAAATATCTGTAGTTGCTGGTGAGTTCGTTTACTCAACTCCAAAGACAAACTTAGATAACCCACACGATTTTTCAGGATATGAGATTGCAATTTTTAAAGACGGTGATTTCACAAGAGACTTCTTCGATTCTGACCATTATGATGATGTAATGGGATATGTCACAAAAAAACAAATTATTAGTTTAATCAGAAAAATAAAAAAATCATGATCCCAAAATATGAAGATTTAAGTCCGAAACAACAAGGTTTTGTTTCAGGTGTAGGTATAACACTTATAAGTGTTGCGGTTTTAGGTTTTACATTAGTGTCCCAAGGAATATAATATGTTATTTAATAGTTTAAAATATAAAATATTCTGTGATATGGATGGTGTCTTAGTTGATTTCGAAAAAGGTTATTTCGAACTCACAGGTGAAGATATCGCAGGTCAGTGGCACACGTCCGCAGAATTTTGGGACCCAATAAACAAACAAGGTGAAAAGTTTTGGGTTAATCTTGAATGGATGAAAGATGGTAAAAGACTTTGGTCTTATATCGAAGAGTATTATCCTGTCCTACTTTCATCACCATCAAGGAATGGTTACGGGTCAAGAAAAGGAAAAAATAGTTGGGTCAACAGAGAACTACCTGGCGTACCATTACTTTTAGAGTATTCAAGTCAGAAGAAGAAATATGCGGGACCAAACTGTATATTAATTGATGACCGAGATAGGAATATTGAACAATGGGTATCTAATGGTGGTATAGGTATCCTACATAAAGATTTCAATACCACGATTTTAGAATTAGAAAAATTAGGATTATGAGTGTAATAACAAATTTATTCAAAGATGATTACGAATCAGTAATCGATAGACCATCACAATGGTTGAATATCGGATATTTTATTGCAACATGTGTTGCAGCTTACTTTATACCTGTCATTGCATCCGCATTGTTTTTGGTATTAGTATGGAAAACCTTACAACTTTACTTTACTCAGTGGATCTACACCGACGACACAATAGTCGAAAGGAAAGGAGTCTTCAATGTAACCACTGATGAAATACAATTTTTCAGGATTAAAGACGTTAGATTATACAGACCAATTCTTTATAGACTTGTAGGTATTTCTAAGATAACATTAATCACGTCAGATAAGTTCAGACCAACTATTGTTCTGAATGGTATATACAACGGTAAACAAAAAAGAAATATGTTTAAACAACTTGCCATCTCAACAAGAAGAGATATGGGAGTGAAAGAATTTGACATCCGTTAACTTTTTATATATACTTATGGATATATACAATTCTATATTGATGAAATATTTAAGTTCGGTCGATAGTTACTACGACCCAGATACAGGTCTGATTTATAGATGCAAAAAATCCAATAGAGACTTAAAAGAAGGAAAGACCTTCGTGGAGTTGAACGAAAAGTGGTGGGATCTACTATCTATAGAAGATTCGGCTCGTTTAGATACGAGACACGGGCTTTATTAAAAAAAATCAGTAAATGTTTGTGTACTTATTCAACCTCTCACTTGGTCTAGCCTTTATGGTAATAATAGTTAAATTAATTAAATCAATGAAAAATGGAGGATCAAAACCAAAAAATGGTAAATAGAATGTTTGATAAACAAATAAACATGAAAAATTTTAGAAATTTTATGAGGAGGTGGTACCCTGTGGTATTTGCATTTATTTGTTTATTGTACTCAGTTGGGTTAGGATTACTCGGTAGGACTGAGGAGGCACAGTATTCGGCACATTGGCCAGGTACTATTTTATTATTCGCATTAGTAATTAGACAAAGAAGAAAGTCATGAGTATAGGAATGTTTGTTATTGGGTTTATTATTTTTTCAGGATATGTTTATTTTCTGATATGGAATATCTATTACAGTTCAAGAAAACAGAAGGAGGAGAATTACCCAGATTTAGTCGATGACATGGATATGGATGGTATGGGTAACTTTAGTCGTTTTCCAACTGATGTCACAATAGAGAAAAGAAAAGTTAAAAAAAAGGAGTATGAAACTACACGACGTACCAAGAAATAGTAGAATTAAAGTGATCAGTGATGTTAAGGTACCACCCGCAGCATTACAGATCGAGGAACAGGAAGAACTAAACTTTAGTCACGTAGACGGAATGTATAGTTATTGTACGAGAGACAACGGTGAAGTTGTTCATTTGGTTGCTTGGTCGGAAGTAGAAATTATAAAATAATCAATTATGTGTATACCAGGAATTATATTTGAGTACGAAAATGAAACTCAATACCAAGAAGAAAAAAAGAAAACTAAAGCTCAAGAAGAAAAAAATAAATCTTTTTATAGTAAACTTGATGAAAAGTGGGATTATTATTCGGGATTACCAAGTACCAAGTCATATGAAATGGATCATTAAAATATCGATCATAGTTTTATTATTTGTGTTCATGTCTTCATGTGCATGTTATCACTGTCCAAGAGTATATAAAGACAGAAGTGTTCCAACAGGAATCGCAGTCCCATATAAAAAGAACACAAAACAAAATAAGTATGGACCAAAAAAACCATACTATGGGGAACCTGAAAAGAAAAAAAGAGTCCCAAGACTTCCTTAAAAAATAAATTATATAGATTAATTTTGTTTATAAGAAACTTTACATTATATTTGTCGAGAATCTTTAAAAAATATATATAATGGAAAAAAATCAAATTTTAGAAAATACAGGTTTAGATTGGACAGTACGTTCATCTAAAGTTGTCACTGAGTGTGGATATCCTACGGACAAAATTGCAATGGTTAGGAACGACAATAATAAAGTACTTGGAGTACATTCAAGTGGTTATGTACCTTACCAAAATGGACAATTAGCGGAACTCTTGTTACGAGTTTCTTCACTCACAGGTTTAGATATACATACGGGTGGTGAATTTGGTGAAGGGAAAAAAGTCTTCATCCAACTGAAGAGTAATGATTTGAAACTTGGTAGAGACAAGATAGAGGGTTTTGTTACTGGTATTAATTCATTTGATGGGAGTACATCTCTCGCCTTTGGAAATTCCAACCTAACCATAAGTTGTCAGAATACGTTTTTTGCCGCGATGAGAAATCTTGACAAGGTTAGACACACGAAAAATATGACCAACAGAGTAGATGAAATATGTAAAGGTATTGATCTATTGGTTGAAGCAGAAAAGATCATGTTCAACGACATTAAACAAATGTCCGAAACACCGTTAAAACCAAATTTTAATAAATTAAGGGATAACGTATCAAAAAGATTATTTGATATTGATATGGATATCAGTTTGAAAAACTATAATAATAGTGAAGAGTTGTCGTCAACAAAGAAGAATAAACTCTCAAGATTTTATATCGATCTAAATGGTGAGATGCAAGAGAAAGGTGAGAACCTATGGGGTCTATTTAGTGGAGTAACAAAATATACTACTCATTCGTTGAGTAAGAACGATAATTCCGAAAACAAAATGTTCGGAACTTATGGAAAAAGAGAGAGGGTCATATTCAATGACATGGTATCATTGATGAAAGGTTAATTGAACCCACTTGATTTTAATCCCCCTTTATGGGGGATTTTTTTTGTAGCTTATAAAAATATTTGTGATATTTGTTGTGATATCAAAACTTTTTTATATATTTGTATTAACAAAAGAAAAAGAAAATGAAGAAATTAATAATGATTTTATCGGTATCAACACTAATAGTTAGTTGTGGTACGTCACCGAATTGTCAGGACGAAACAAATGGAGTAGTTCTTACAGAACAAGAAACGGCACTTGAAAAAGAAGGACAGGAAGTCCTTGATCTTTATACTATGCAAGACTCAATAGGAGAAAATTTGTACAAGTGGGGTGACAAATGGGTTCCTGAAAGTAAATTGGATTCATTGATTGCATTGGAAACTACTGAAGTTTTAGATAGTTTACATGATGAAATGGATAAGTCGATGGAGGATTAAGAAACGATCTTCTTACCACATAGGGTGGTTTGTAGTATGGGTTTTTCGGTAGTGTCTCCTCTATCCATTTTTACATTTGGTGAGAATTTCGTGTTCTTCCCTTTTCCGTCAATTATCTCCACGTATGGAACATCTGAGTGTGAACCTATTGCAAAAAATTGTTTATATGGTCCATTTTTATCTACCAATGGTTTAATACTCATCACCAAACGATCCTTGATTTTAGATTGTGCAACTATTTCTTTCGCTTTGTTATTATCTAAAATATATGTTTGTGATCTTCCACCACCGAGTCTTTGGTCACTATATCTTCCTTCGATGTTCTGAAGTTTCATTATAGAGTCTCTCTTTTGTACTGCGTAACCCATATTCTTACCAATATATTTCTTGATTTGAGCAGATATTCTATTACCACGACCATAAAATTTATCGAATTTATTTAAATCTTCTTTAGTAAAATCTTTAGTTCTATCAAAAATTACTAATCGTGGGTCACCCTGATCCCTAAGTTCTTTTTCCTTGGTTAACATCATTATTCTGTAGGGACTTGACTTCTGTGATACCTTGGGTAACTCTTTTCTCATACCATTTATGTCTAAACCATTATATCTATACAACTTTGATGTCAACTTCCTGTATTTGATCATTTCTGCCCCCGCAAATCTTTTAACTTCTTTTTCAACGACAGCTTTATTATACGTATCAATTCTACCTTTTAGATCGTATTTCCATTTAGTTGAACCAGCGGTATCTAATTGACCATTGTTAAGGTTTGCAACACCTAACGAAACACCATTAACTTTAAAATCAAATATGGCTTCGTCACACTTATGTCCACCCCCACTCTTATAACCAATTGTAATTTGCATACCGACCAAACACTCAAGTGTTGTTTCTGCGGACACAACTAACTTAATAAATTGATGTGGTAAATATTTTTTATCTTTTGGGTTGTCCGTTCCTCGTGTGTAAAGTGGACCACCAACGATAGTTTTAGGTTGAGGTAGGGTTGGTATTTCTGAAATTTTACCACTTGATTGTAGAGTTTTAAAGAACTTATCTAAGTATTTTGCGATCTCCTCACCTCTTTTATTTGATAAGTAACCTTCTTTTACTTTAATAGGTGGTGAAGATTCGTTATCATAATTAGTAACCTTTGACTCTCCCGCTTCAATCTGTATTGTTAGTTTGGATTGGGGGTACTTCACTAAAAAAGAAACAATCTTTCTAAGTTCAGGTTCCATTGTCTGTCTTTGTTGTGTTGTGATCTTCCACTTTCCTGCGGGGAAAACAGAACCTAAGTTGACTGTTTGTGTTTTTGTCTTAGGATTAAATCCTTGTCCTGTCATTGCAGTCTGTTCAGTTAGACTGTTCTTGTAAGAACCTAACAGGTTTTTAATCTGACTCTCATTCAACTTAATTCTCATAAAGATTGGTTTATACTATAAATACACAAAAAACTAATTAAGTTAAACATTTGTATATTCCAAATAATACTAGTATATTTGTTTAAAATATTAAAATATTATGAAATTATTTGATTATTTACTTATTATTTTATACGTTGGAATACTCATGTTCTTGGTTTCTTGTGAAAAAGACCTTTTAATTGATGATATAATTATCGATGAAGAAACTTACACACCGATAGAATACGATGATATTCATGAATTTCTATCAAATCCGATAGAAAACTCAAAAAGGACCATTAATGTGGTTGTACTAAATTATATACCCTCTAACGATAAAGGTAAAACCCTTACTCAAACAACATTTCCATTTTATGGGGACAATGGTCAGATTGACCATGATCTGAGTGTTGACGAGTATAAGAAATGGGTTTTAGGTGAAACAATACGTGTAAAGAAAGGTATTGAGGAAGGTTCAAGGTTTAGGGGATATGATGGGATAAGTTCAGATCCTTACATAGGGGTCAATGTAGTCAAGTATATAAATGTTTATGAGATGCCAAAGATTCCAAGAGACATCAGTCCCGAACAATTTGCGATCGATAGTACTGAAGCTTACTATCCCGACTATGATAAACTTTTTGGTGATATCGGTATGGAAGATCTAGTAAATAATCAAGACGTAAAAGAGATATGGTTTAACAGGAAGTCCTTAATGGTTCCTGAATCCAATATGTCAAGTCCAAACTCAGGTGACATATCTAATGGTTATTATGGCCAAGGTTATGTTTGGGATAATGATTATGAAAATAATGATCTACCAGTTTATGATAAAACCTATGTGGTGTACTCACATTGGTTACACAACACTTATGACTTTACTTTACATGTTAGGGGACATCAAGTAGAAAGACAGTTCTCAGCATTGGAGAGTAATTTTTTCTTATTCGGTAAATTTAAAGGGTTTGAAATTGGTCCTGATGGTCGACATAGAGGGTGTGGAACGGTACATTACCCCGTAAATGCAACATCTGACTATCAATACGATAATCAACACTACGTAATGTCTGATATTGAGGATTGGAAACCTGATGGTACAGGACAACAAAAACAAATTAATAGTGATAGTTGGAAAAAAGATATATTAATCAATACAAATTTCCCAACATCTTATTATAAACAAGAAACTAATAGGTCAGTCATTGGTAACGACCCGCAAGGTGGGTGGATGATTTATTGGTTTAAATCAATACCAGGTTATGAAAATGGATTAGAGATCGAAGGTAGAACCCTTAAAAATTGGTGGGATACCTTCTACGATTGGGATTATCACTATGTAAATGACAAAAAACTTTATAATTAATTTGGTATATTCCAAAAAATATTAGTATATTTGTATAAAATAAAAAGTAAAAATATGAAAACATTAGTTATTCATCCCGAAGATTCAAGTACATGGTTCCTAAATCGTGTGTATGAAAATATTGACAATATAACATTGGTCACTGGTAATCTTAGTAAGAATGAAGTTAAATCAATGATACGAGACCACGATAGGGTTATGATGATGGGTCACGGTTCACCTGGTGGTCTATTCAGTGTGGGACAATTCCCATCAACTGATAATAATGGTTATATTATTGATGAAAGTGTAGTTGAACTCCTTAAAGAAAAGGACAACTCAGTCTTCATCTGGTGTAATGCCGATAAGTTTGTTAATAGATATGATCTTAAAGGTTTTTATACGGGTATGTTTATTAGTGAAGTTGGGGAGGCAATGTATTGTGGTTTACCTGAAACTAAACAACCTGAGGTTGATGAATCTAACTTTGGGTTTGTTGACATTATGGGGGAATGTGTTGATAGTGATCCAACAACCATGCATTTTATTGCAAAGTCAAAGTATGGTGAGTTCATTGACCACAACCCCGTTGCAAAATACAATCACGAACGTTTATATGTAAATCAATAAATTATGGAGTTTTATGTTTTATCGATACTGTTAGTTATACTCACAGTATTTTTTATCAAAGTATTAGGAAATATCATGGGTTTCTTTGGTGGGGTCAGGTATATGAAAATGAAGGTATCTGATTTGAATTTAAAGGAACAAAAAGGTGTTATATCTCATATAATCACCATATTGAGTAATCAAGCCAATATAAAAGAACCTGAATGGATGGTTGGTAATATTAAAGGTATGGGTGATGATGTTTTAGGTATATTCGATCCTGAAATAAATAAGATTTTCATTGATCTTGATAGGATGACCCACTTACCTTTAGATATTTTATTCAGTACCGTGGCTCACGAGTTCAAACATTATGTTGATTGGAACAGATTAACACTTAAAAATAAAACAAAGTCTAAAAGTATTGATTTTTGGAATGAGAATCAGGATTACTACGAGAATTTGGCGGATGTTTATGGTAATAAAAATGGTGGTAGGATTTTCCTCGATTGGATTAAATCAAAACCACAATTAAGTTATTAATATGTTTATAAAAATTTTAAGATGGGGTCTAAGACTCCATTCTTTTTTTCACATAATCGAATTCATAAGTGCACTATCTGAGTCCGCGTATTTTACCGCAACCATCGCCTTTAGTGCTACTGTCATTGAGATACTTGCAAGCATTTACTTACCAAAAGAACATATTCACTTTAAGGGTGTTATAAAAGATGTTCATGAAAATTGTGAGACTGATAAGTCAGAACGTAAAAATTAAGGAAAGTCTTATTTAAACTCACTTGACTTAACAAATAATTTTTCATATGTTATTAAAAATTAAAGAGCATATGGACAGTAATGAATTTGTAACATGGTTAAGAGGATTTGTTGAAGCGTGTGGGACGGATCTTTCAGTGGTCCAACTAACAACAATCAAAGATAAACTAAGTGATGTTCAAGAAGTTAAGTGTAATAACTTCGAAAGAGCACCCTACACACCACCACCAACAATTGGTGATAATCCTTATTCAGATCCAAATAAGATTTGGTGTTCTACCACAACAGGTATACCTTCCTTTTCTAAGGATCCAGATGGAAATTATAACAAAGATTAATTATGATGAGAACTGCGGAATGTGTATCTCCGATGCATCCAGATAAAATGTGTGATCGTATTTCTGATGCGATTTTAGATCTTCACTTATCACAAGACCCGAACTCAAGATGTGCGGTAGAAACTTGTGGTGGATTAGGTGAGGTTTACATAACGGGTGAGATTACTTCAAATGCAGTAGTAACAAGAGAAAACATTGTAAAGGTAGTTCATGATATAACCACTGATGATACAATTAATGTTATCGTTAATATTAATACTCAATCTCCTGAAATTGCACAAGGTGTAGACACGGGTGGTGCGGGTGACCAAGGAATTATGATCGGGTATGCATGTAACGACAATGAACAAAAGTTACCTCAAGAATATTATTTATCACGTGAACTAAACAAACTTGTATATGGGTTCTTCCCATATGATGGTAAAACTCAAGTTACCATAGACGACCTTAAGGTACGAGTCGTATGTTCATTTCAAAATGCACCTAAAGATAAATTAGAAGAGTTAGTTGTTTTATTCTTTGAGGAAAGATATCCCGAATATACCATACAATCATTACATTGTAATCCCGCGGGGGATTGGAATATTGGTGGTTTTACTGCAGACGCAGGGGTTACAGGTAGAAAACTTGCAGTTGACAATTATGGTCCAAGAGTACCTCTTGGTGGTGGGGCGTTCAGTGGTAAGGACTCTACAAAGGTTGATAGATCTGCCGCATATATGGCAAGGAGAATTGCTGTCGACTACTTAAAGTTGTACGGAGGATATGAATGCACAGTAACCTTAGCTTATGCGATAGGGTACGATCAACCACTACAGGCAACCGCAAATTGTGATGGACATATAATTAATATCACAGATAATAACGATTATGATCTATCACCCAAAGGAATAATTGAATTCCTCGAACTTAAAAAACCAGTGTTCGGTAGATCTGCAGAATTCGGACATATGGGTTGTGGTTTTAAATGGAAATAAATTAAACATATGGATAAAGGACAACAATACGAACAGTTTCTATCTGAATATCACAGATTAGAGAACGAAATAGGTCAAATTAAAATGAATAAATTTGATTTAAACGCGGAGGACCAAAAGAAGGTAGACCTCTTGGAGAGAAAGAAAACCTATATTATGGGTAGAGTACAGGAACTACAAAGGAATAGTTAAAAGAATATCAGGATAAACTAATCACATGATAAAACCTGATGACCACCAACTATCACTTAACAAGGATAACTTTACAGTCATTCGGAAATATGGAGATCAATATTCATTGAATTTGGTCGATATAGAAAATTACCTATCGTACAAATCTGACTTAAACATTGTACTGTCACTTTTAGGAGATCAAATACCTGATTGGGAAGAAAGACCCAAAGATTTTAATGAACTAACACAGAGATTTAAATCCGATTCAAAATGTTTTTTATTATACTATAACAACCAGTGTATAGGATGGAGTTGGTTTAATGAGAAGGTGAGATTTGATTGGGTGACGGTTGATAGAGATTTACCTAATGGTTGGATTTATGTTGGTGGTTTTTATGTCTCTAATAGAGTTGACCGACCTTATTATGCGGGGACAACAATAAACAACCTAAGGTCAAAATACTGTTTCGATCTCGGATATGAAAAATTATGTGCTTATTGTGATTCTTGGAATGAGAATGCTGTAAGAATGTGTACAACTAATGGTTACGTTTACGAAGACTGGTACTATTTATAACAGTAATAATTCACTTTAGTTCTAAACGTAGAACAACTCCAAATTAAAATCAAAAATGTTAAAACACTTCATAACTTTGAAGTGCCTTCTTATGTCTACACTCATATGGGCACAGACTTGTGATATAACACTCGTAAGTCAAACACCACCTGCAACAACAGCGGATGATCATTCCTTTGTGGTTGAATTTATTAATGCAGAAAATTGTGGATGTAATGAATTCACTCAATCAGATGGAAATACTTGCGTTGATAATGGATCTACTTCTGTAAATAATAATGAAAATGTATCTCATCTTGTTTTTGGTATTCATTATATAAATGAAATCACTGGAGAAGACTTAGGAGAAAATACAGATTGTACATCAACAACGTTTCATCCAGGTTGGTCATATTCAAATGTCACAAATTGGGGTGGATGGGAAAGTGGTACGACCGCAACTATTAATATAAATCCACCATTTGCTTGGGAGTGTATTTTATCTACCCCTATTGAGGGATATTGTTGGGAAGTTGTGATATGGCAGATTAACTTATCACAAACAGCGGGTTATGATGATTTTCCTGATGATGGTTGGAGTGCGGGAAATAGTTTTAATCAAACTCAATTATATCCTGATATTAATATAAATGATAATAGATTAATGGTTTGTTACGATGAATGTGAACCTGATACAGTCGTAGAATATATTACCGATACATTGTATATAGATAATTACATATTCGACACGACCTATGTTGATGTTGAGGTTTTTATTACTGATACCATTTTTACAACAGAATACGAAAATGTTTACATTTACGATACAATTACTCAGTATATAAATCTATACGATACACTTTATATAGATAATTTCATATTTGATACGACTTATGTTGAGGTAGTGATAGATAACTACATATATGTTACAGACACTATAACAGAGTATATTTTGCAAGAGATTTGGATTGATTGTGAAAGTGGATTAGAATGTGAAGATGATCCAGGTTATCCTTGTTTAGGTGAAGGTAGCATTTATGTACCTAATACCTTTACACCAAACAACGATGGAATGAATGATGTGTGGAAACTAATTTATGAATTGGAATGTTGGGTTGGTGTAGAGTTTAAAATATTTAATAGGTGGGGTGACCTAATTTATAGTGGGTATGGTGAAGAATTTGATTCTTATCCTTATTGGGATGGTAGTATAAATGGTGGGCCTTATTATGCACAAGACGGAGTTTACTTTTACCAAATCAAAGGTCGGAGATCTAACTCCCCTGAGATTATTGAAGTGAATGGTCATATAACAATATTCAGATAACATGAAAACTTTACTCATTTCCCTACTATTTCTCTTACCTTTTTATTGTTTATCACAATGTAATCAACATGTCTTTACTTCTGTTGGTGCAGAAAAATGGACTAATTTCCAATATCAAGATTGTGATGGGGGTAATCAGTATTTTGGTTTACCTGCTGGTGGTTATACCATAATCTTCTGTGCAGACATAGGTACTGCCTTTGTTTTAAACGGTGATGGTTTTGTATATCCTTTATTGACGGAACACCCTAACTATACATCTTGTATTCAAACAAATCCAATATGTGAAGGTGACTTTGATGGTGATGGTATTGTTGGTGCAGAAGATCTACTCACGTTTTTATCAAACTATGGAGAGTGTGATTAAACTCTAAGTTGTAGCTACTATATACCCGACGGAACGTATAAAAAGACGTAAAAATGACTATTCTGAGTGGGTTTCTATATCAGGGCACATGACATTATTTAGGTAAACCATTGAATTTCTTAAAATAAATTAGTATATTTGTAATAATAATAATAGTAATAACAATTAAAAATTTAAACATGAGTGTAAAACAAGATTTATTCGAACAGATCAATTCACATTACGTGGCTTTTGTAGAAAACCACAACGGAACAACTAAAGTCTCTCAAACAAGAGCGAGAAAACATATTGGTGAAATAAAGAAGTTAGTAACTTCTTATAAGAAAGCATCTGTATCAGATCAGTAGTTCCATGCTAGAAGAAACTATGAAAAAGACCCTCAAGAAATTGGGGGTTTTTTTAAATATGGACCGTCCATCAAAGATGAGTGAAAAGGAATTGATTAAAAATTTAGAACAGATCAAAACCTTATGTGAAGAAAACGCTCCGATGATTGCATCAATGAGACTTCAGTTCTTAATTAACGACGTAAAAAATGAAAAAAAAGACATATAAAATTATTATATTTATAACAATTACTCTCTACGTAATCACCAGATTTTCTCGAGTTATTTACAATGAATTTTATTAGAAAGTATTAAGTATAATCTCGGATATGAGATCCTTTCTTTACTAATTTACCCTTTTTATTTTTTACAAATTCATCCCCATTTTCATCAAAATATCTATTGAAGGTATTTTCAGGATTTTTAAAAGATCGATTTGCAAGCCACCAAGCAGAAATAATCATAGCAACCATACATGCGGCAAAGAAGTAAAAGATAGAATTACCTCCATCTTCGTTAAACAACTCTATTAAATTAGTGATGACTACCATGTTAAAATAAATATAAAAAAAGTGTTAAAAAATTAACATTTATCGTTTTTTTTTAGTCTTCAGATCCCATTGATTAAGTGGGATTTTTTATTTATATTAACTCTATCACATAATATAAAAAGACCGTAATGTACATGAATAACAATGAAAATATTAATGAGAGTGACTACTTAGAAGGTTTAAGTAATGCGAACTTTACCGATGAATTTAGACAGGGTGTCTATAATACTTTTAATATAATTACAGGAAAGAGAACCTCCAATGAAATAGTACTTGAACGAGGTAGTGATTTTACTTTCTTTTTCATGGCACCAGACGAGATCCCAACACTTGAGGATATTGAAGAAATTATGGGTTACTTAACAGACTATGAAGAGTATGAAATGTGTGGTGAACTAAATTTACTGTATAAAGAATTAAAAAATAGAGGAGATAGAAAATAGTTATGTCCTTATAAATCAATAAGTTAACACAAAAATAAAAAAATAATTAAATTTTTCTAATATTCTTTTGATTTATTAAAAAATACTTTATATATTTGTACCATCAAATGAGAGTAACATCTCAGACGTTCTTTAAAATATTGAAATAGAAAGAGGCAGGACTAAGATTGATCATCACGGTCCTGAGTGTATGGGGGAATAAACTCTTCGAAAGGGAGTTAACCCACACCGACAGGTAGACATGTTCTACCTTCTTTGGCTGATGTTCGCAAGACTGACGTTGAAGTGTCCCGACAGGGAGGAAGTGGTAATCATAGACCTAAGCTTAAACAAAGCTTACTTTCAAACTCATTGTGAGTACCCGAAAGGAAATCTCACCTTGTGACCGAATAATCCCTCTGTTGGGGATAAAGTAAACTGTAAGGGGTTGTACCCGCACCGTAGGATTAACACTCCGAAAGTGAATCGATTTAATAGTCGATACAGTTGTATGAGTAAAACAAACAACAGATGTGATTTCTAAGGATAGCATACCTTGGTACATGTCCTCTTTTTTATTATATTGTGAAGTTAGTATTTAATACTAACAGACCATAAAGGACCCTCGTCGTAACACCCGAGGGTTTTTTTATGCTCGAAAGTTTGTATATTCCAACAAAATCATTATATTTGATAAAAATATTTTTATGAGCACAGTACTTACTTTGAGACGTGGAATGGAATACATGAAGGAGAGGAGAGACCAACAAACAAAACAGGATAAGTGGGACTACTATGATGGTGAATATAGAAGAATACAATGCAAGATGTATGAAAAACAATATGAAAAAGAAATGGTAGAGTACGAAAATGTTAGAGGTTGAGGGATTACTTTCTAATGAAGAGTGCGATTGGATCCTATCATTGTCCGATTCATTCGAGGTTGCAGCGGTTTCAAGAAATAACACAAAACAAAAGTATGAAGATTTATCCTTCAGGAAATCAGAAGTATCTATTATTCAAGAACAAATAACTGAAGATCAGAGAGATAAACTACTTGGTTTGATTAAACCGATGGGAGTTAAGACTCTAAAGAAAGAAAATGAGATCCATTTATTAAAATATAATGAGGGGTCATTCTTCAAGGAACACGTTGATGGTAGAGATAGGTATAGAAGTTTAATTATTCAACTATCAGATTCATCAGATTATGTCGGTGGAGAACTGGTGGTAGAAGGAAAAAGTATAAGTAGAGAAAAGGGAACTGTTGTGATGTTCGATTCTCAAGTGAAACATAAAGTAAATGTATTATCACAAGGACAGAGGATGTCTTTAATTTTATGGTTAAAACCCAACAATATAGTTAATCAAAAAACAATAATATGAGTTTAAAGAAGATGAAGACTCCATTGGAGTTATTAAACGATGATGTCCAAGGTTGGATAGACAAGACTGAGGATAACATATCCAAGTTCCCATTTTACGCTGTCAAAGAGATGATCCGTAAACGTATGGGTGATCAGGTTAAATTTGCGGGGAAGATGTACGATTATGGTGCAAGTGGAAAATGGGGGTATGAGAATGGTAAAAAATTCTTCGAGAAGGAATTTAGTAAATGATACCAGTAGTTGTTGTTTACAAAGAAAAAAGAAAAAGAAAAGTAACTATACAGGTCTTCGACGCAAAGGTTGACGACATAATAGCAACAGGTAAAAGAAAACCATTGGTCCCTGACGATGCAGAGATATTAGAAATTGGGGTGGGGGAGAGTTTTTTAGAGAAGTATAAAAAGAAACATAAAAACCATATAATAAAAACCAAATGAATCACTTTATGAATAATGGTATTGAATACCTAAGAATGAAACGTAAAAGATCTTTACTCTACTATGAAGAAATTGATATAAACAAGATTAATCACACATCAAAAGAGGAGATACTTAAACGTGGTGAGAAATTAGAAGATTATATGTATGAGAAAGATACGAATAATTATAACGCTTCAATCTCAAAGTTTGATTACCATGACTATTGTAAAAAAAATTATTTACAGATAGAAGAAAAATATCTCTGATAAATGAGTAAAGAATCAAAAGAGTGGTTAGATAAGAATGAGTGGCCAGACATCCCGATAGATAGTTCTGCCTATTCACACTACACATACCTATCTGATTTGATGGAACAGTTTGCGAGGGAGTATCATCAAAAACAACTCATCAAATTTGCAAATGATGAAAAGATTAAATTTAAAAAATACCTATGATAACATCCGACTACACTTATGAAGATAATATGGAGGTTATGGATCACATCATTAATGAGTTAATGATTGTTAGGACCATACAGGAAATCAAGGGATTCGATAGGGCAACGATGATAACGTTTCTAACTATGTTTCCAACAGTATCTGAAAAGGGGGATATTATAGAGGAAATGTTTAATAAGTATTGTGATGACTATACGGTAAAAGAATGGTACGAGAGTTTATTCAAAGTAGAAATAACAAAGAGATGATGAATCAAAAAATGTTAATGGATAACATCAACAGAGATGATGTATGGGATAGTGCGAAACACGATTATGCCTCGATTCTATTAGAGACTTATGATTCAGAAGATACAAGAAATTTCATATGGGATAAATTTAAAACCACGGGGGATTACTATTATTGTTCAATATTAAAAAACAAATAGATATGTTTGGATTATTCAAAAAGAAGAGTAAAAAAGAGAAGTTAGAGAAGAAGTATGCGTCTTTATTAAGGGAGGCATTTGAACTATCAAAAATAAACAGGTCCCAAAGTGATCAGAAGTACACTGAAGCGGATCAGGTACTTAAAGAAATTGAAAAGTTATAATATGGGGTTTTTTAAATTCAAGTACGATATAGGTCAGGCAATACCACGAATGGAAACTAAAGTGGTAATGGCGGATATAAAGAAACAGAATGATAAGTTCTTTGTTACCGACGCACATGGTGGGATAGAGTTATCTGTTTATGAAACACCTTACAATGATATGGATGATTGTAAGGGTAAAGAGATAATGGATCTCAGGATTTCTCAATTAGAGAAAAAGTTAGGACTAAAGTACGATGAACAAAATAAGTTTATAATTATCTACACTGGTGACTTTATTGAAATGATTCCACACTATGACGATCAGAGTACACGAACGTCTTTAATTTATTTGACTACCGACTTTGAGGGAGGATCTACATCGTTCCCACTTGCAGGGACTGAACACAAACCACAAGACCATAGAGCTGGACATTACATACACTATAGTTCTCGACACATACATTCGTTTCATGGTGGAATGCCCGTAACTAAGGGAACAAAGGTTGTTATTGTGTTAAGGAGTACTTGGCCAAGTAAGTTTAATAGATTGATTCTCTTATGGGAAGTCATCTGTTATGGTTATATAAAGATACGTAATTTATTTGCCAAGGGAGACCTAATGAAAAACAAGGGATCTAATCGGGGGACTAAATAAATTGAAAACAAATAGACTTTTTATTACAGGGGACTCATGGACCAAATGGTATAGACCGCATCATCATTGGGTTCGTTATCTAAAGAATCATTATGAGGTTTTTAATTATGGTAAGGCGGGACTAAACAACAATGAGATCATTCATACTCTACATAATCTTCCACCATACAAATCGGGGGATAGATTAGTTATCTTCTTTACACATTGTTCAAGAGTACCACTTAGTTATTATGGGGATTTTGAATCAGGTACTATAGACAGACCATTATCACGTTCACACTTTAAGAATAAGGAATTATTCAAAACCATGGAAGAGATTAGGGATCAAGAAACCGAAAGATGGGTTATGGGGGAAAGATCTAATGAAGTAAAGTATATAAAATATCTTAAGGATACACTCTACAAACAATATGACCCAATATTTCTAACGTGGTCAGAAGTAACGTCCGAACCATTAAAGGGTTATATGGATTATATGGAAGTCTCCACGAATTATGAGGAAGGTCTTGTTATAAAGAATAGTAATGAGATAGATCTTCATCCAGGACCTCGGGGGTGTTACGACATTTATAAACATCTATATAATAAACTCTCAATCACAGATTCTATTATAGACTTTAAGGAAGAACCAAAAACAATCATCTAAGATTCCCAACGGGTCGGACGAAGTCAGAGGTCGACTCCCGAAGGGTCACGTTCGGTCGGAGGTAGGTTAGTTAGGTCAATAAGTAGGTTCTAAGGGCACTAGTTCTTATTAAAATCAGCAGTAACTGATGGAACCCCAAATAATGGGGTGTCCATAATCCACGAAAGGATTGACTTTTATATATATTTTATGTATTTCTATAGACATATGAAGACCATAAGTAAATGTAAAAGATGCGGGGAGAACATTCCTGTAGGATTAAACATCACAGACATCTGTTTAGACTGTTTAGTTAAGAGACCTAAAAAACGGGGGAAGACATAATGAAGAAGTGTAACGTATGTAATAAGAAGAAACCAAGTTTCCTATTTAAGAACAGGAATAAGAAGACCTGTAGAATGTGTGAAAGAACATGGATTAGTTATTACTTAAGATTACTGGTACACCAAAGACAACTTACTCCTATAGAGAGATTAGGTAATAGGTTAGGTTATATGGGTACGGCATTTATTATGATGAGTCCCTATCTTTTAAAGTACGATAGTTTAGGGGCGTACACTTATCTTGTCGGAGCTGTACTATCATTACCACAGGTATGGATTGCAAAACAATGGAATCTTGTTATAGTGAACCTAAATTTACTTATCGGGTATGGACTATTCATATTTAGATTATGATTAAGATATTAAATACCATATTAAGAGAACCTGATTTTTACTTTGTTAAAGAGGTATGTGATAAAGCGTATGAATCGGGGGATTATATGGAGAATGGAATATGGGGGGAAAACATAAGAGGTAATAGTAAACCTGTACATATTCACCCTATAACATGTAAGAACATACAAGGTATAGTAAAAAAGAATTTAGAACTATATGATATAGAACCTTTAAATAAGAATGTCATAAAAGGAATGATGTTCTACTATTGGTCAGAAGGAAGTTATATACCTTGGCATACAGATGAGAATCATTCTGCGGGACTAACCATTTATATGAACGATACATGGAATTATCAAAATGGGGGGTTATTTCTATATAATGATAATGATGAAATAAATACTCTAATACCAAGTAGAAATAAAGGAGTTCTACAAGTAGGTGGTATAGATCATTCAACCACTATAGTAAGGAAAGGTTCCAAAGTAAGAAAGACTCTACAGATATTCTTCGATACGTATAATAGTAAAGATAAATCAGTCATATGACAAAAGTGTATGTATGGTTGAGAGTATTCTTTATTAGGATACCTAAAGAAATAAAGTATAAACTACAAGAGATGTACGATATGGAATACTTTAAGTTATGATAAAATTAATAAAGAAGATTATATTCCTAATAAGGTATAGACTACAGAAGAAAAAGAGAAAGTCTGTATGGGATCTATAAGTAAAACTCTCATAGTAGTAATCTCTCTAATAGGTAATAATCTATATAGTCAAATAGATTGTAGTCCCTATCATAAAATAACAAACTATACTATTGAAGAAGGAGTAAAATATAAATTCTCTATAGGGTTATGTCATCATTACAATAGTGGTTCTGTAGACTTAGGTTATAAGAATCATTATGTAAGTCTTATCTCTATGACAAGAAAAATATATAGTAGTATGATCCCTATGAATGATGAATTCTATATAGGGTATACGTATGATTATACTATAGGGAAAAAAGGAAATCATCACATAGGTTCTACCCTCGCATTTCAGATCCATAATCATGAACCTGTAGTCAGATTCTATATAGATAAAAGAATCTATAAAAGGTTCTTCTTACATGGATCTTCTATACAGGTTTCTAATAGAATTAACCATTTGATAGGTGGTTTTAAGGTAGTAATATAGTCATACAATTATACCCCCTGATAATCATTTCCAGACCCCCTAAGAACGTCATACATACTTTGTACCGTTAAGTGTCCATAAGTCATACAAAAGTGTCTTAAAACGTACCTATTAGGGTACATTTTTGTCGTAGTAAGTTTTTTAGGTCTCACTACCCTGTAAACGGTACTTTTCTTAGGTACGTATATATAGGACCTCGTTTTTCCCACTTTCTACCACTTTCCTACACACCGTAGGGTATTGTGTCGTGTGCGAGTCAAAGACACTTTTTCTAAAAATTTATAAATATGATACTGTTATATCGGTCATACACCCCTGAACCCCGTATAATAGTTAAGTCATTATACTATAATATGTCATACATTATACCCCCACAATATAAGTGTTATATCGTTATACTCGGATGAGATGTCATACACCCGTATAATGAAAAAATCATAATACAAATCGGGATACCCCCACGGGTATATAATATTATAAATTGTATGACATTATACCCTGACGGGTGTCATACATTTATAGTCTGTGCCAATTAGAATTGTCCCTGATCAGGACGGTGAAGGGTCGAAATGTTTATAACGGTTTTGATCCGAGAATAGGACCCGAGTTTATTTGTGGACGAATCTTATAAGGTTTCATAGACAACGCAATTAATGTACCTTTTGTTTCATCGTCTGT